>Ga0315908_10004328_pt1 | contig 10246 bp, 7 predicted proteins | sample LakEriMetagenome_12_FD_203520 | JGI IMG/M metagenome (GOLD analysis project Ga0315908, IMG submission 203520) | Freshwater fungal communities from buoy surface, Lake Erie, Ohio, United States - Buoy 4 MA124 | ecosystem: Environmental > Aquatic > Freshwater > Lake > Lake biofilm | place: USA...
TATGAATTTTCTAATTCATTTATTATTTCTTCAATTATAGTTTTTATAAAATTAAATTATTTTTATTTTATTTTTTTTAAATAATCCAAATCAAAATTTTAATCATTTTTAATGAACATTAATTATTCATTAAATTTATCATATTTATTACTAATAATTATTTTTAGAAATTATAAATTATATTATTGCGTTTTTTCACATTTTTTATTATTATTTTAATTATTTTAACAACATTTATATAAACAAAAATTAACTTTTGGTTAAACACATTCTGGATTGCTTTTAAAATATTTTTCATAAAATTAGAATTCATTATTATTTTCTTATGTTATCAAATAACTATATATTCTTCTTATCATGAATTTTTTGCTAATATCTTTTAAATGATGAGGTAATATTGAATTTTCACTTAATTCATAACTTTCATTTATTATTTTTTTTATATTTATATATTCATTATCATTAAAATAACTCTCTGCACCTTTTTAAGATATTTCTTATAAATTTTTTATAATCTATTATTCTTATTCATTAAAATAACTCTCTGCACCTTATTAATATATTTATAAATTTTTTATAATCTATTATTCTTATTATATATCTTTGAAAAATCTATATTAGGATTATTATGTTTGTTTTTATTATGAATATTAAAGTATTTAATGAATAAACTATTCTTATGATAATTAATTGTTATCTTTATCAAAATGAAGATCTACACAATCTTATCTTTCTTATATATTATCAATAAAATAATTACCCATTTTATGATCAATTTATTTTTTTATTATAAATTTTCCTTATTATATTCTAAATTTTTTAAATTTATATTTTATTTAAAATAAAAAATTATAAATATACAAGTTATTTTTTATAATATAATTTAAAATTATTCATTTCTATAAATTGAATATATATTTTATAAATTAAATTAAACAATAAAGATGATTAAAATGATATATAAATGATAGATTTTTTTTATCTTATGATTTGAAGATTAATTTGTTATAAACTTGCTTTAAATGCAATCATTTTTATTTTTATTATAAAATTTCCAGATATATTATTTTATTAAGATTTAATTATAAGACAATTTCATTTTTTATTAGTTAAACAAATTCTTATCTTATCTGTATTGTTAGGTTACAATTTTTTATATTACATTCCTACTTTGCTTCTTAATTAATTACATATGGAACATTATTCTATTTGGAAGTTTTTGTAGACTGTTGGAAGGTCTTATGAAATAAATTATATTAAAAAGTTAGATTTTAGTGCATATTAATTGTTTTTTTTAATTTTTTTACTTGAATTATGTTGAATTTGAATTAGTTATAGTCTTCTACTATTATTTGTTCTAGTTTATTTATTTATTTTTTTTTATTTTTTGTATGTATTTCTAACAATTTAAAGGTTATCCTGTTAATAAATATTATGTTTTATAATTTTATTTTTATATTTGTATTATATAATTTCTTTTTTAAATCGTATATTCGTTTATGAAAGATTTCCTTTTTTATCTTAGTAAGTGTGTCATTTATGTTTAATTAAAACATTATTATTAGGCTACTTGTTTTTAATTAATTAATTCAGTAAATTTTTAATCAAATATAATATTTTATTTTATGATTGTTTACCATATTTTAATTTTAATGAGCAAAGGTTTTATACTAGGCTTTAGTTTATCCATGAATTTTTTCTTATCTTTTATTAATTGTTTTAGTTTAGGTATGTTTTCTTTTTATGTTTTATTGTATGATAAAAGTATTTACAATAATCAACTATTGATATTTCTACAGTTTGGATATCTGGTTTTTGCATTCCTATGTGTTATTATTCTTGATTTTTTTATTTAGTTTTTAAATTATCATGATTCCTGACTTTTTTGATTTATATAAATGTCGTTTATTTCACTTCTTTCTTGAATTTCGATAATAGACTATTTTATTTCCTCTTTAACAAATAGTATTTATACATTATCATCTCTGCCCATATGGGTTTATGTTCTTGTACTTTACACATATCATCTATTAGGTCTTTTATATAAAAATTAAACAGAATAGGGCTAAAATATCCCCTTGTATTGCTCTTTTATTTAAATGTATAGGTTTTGAATATTTATCTATATTAATTTTATTATTATAGATTATATAAATTTGATCGCATTTTCTATTTTTCATATATATTTATTCTTTTTAGTTTTTCGAATACTAATTAGTGATTTACATTATCGAATGGGCTTTTTAGATATATGTATAGAATGTATATTTTTTTTAATTATTTTAGTGTCAGTTTATTATGCTAATATGTTTATTAAATTCAAATTTGTGGACATTCTTTGTTAGAATCCTAATTAGTTTTTATTTAATAATTATTAAGTTATAATTTCTTAATTAGTTTAATGACAATTATTTTTTTTCTATATAATATGATATATATGGGAAAATTTAGATCTGAATTGTGGCTTACTTATATTAGGTATAAAATTTGGAATTAAATACAAACAATATATTTTTAATAAAATAAATTGAAGGATATTTAAAAGATTATTCAATTATTAAAATTTATTTTTAAAAAATTTATAATTTGTTACAATTTTAAAAATTGTATTACGATATTTATAAATATTATATTTGATAAATAATATAAGTCTATCAAATTTAATAGATATTCCTCAATTTAAATTTATATAATTATAATAATTATTTTAAATAAGTATTTTTATACTCAATATATTGGGAATTAGCAAACTTAAAATATAAAGAGTTTCCTATTTTTTATAAAAATTTTATAGTTAATATTGAAATTTTTTAATAGAGTAATTTATGCTCTTCTAATAAAAATATTGTGATTTTTGAATTCATAATAAATTATTTTATGTTTATATAAAATCTGCAGGAATTATTGTTTTTTGAATCAGATTGAAATACTAATTAAATTGAAGATAAACTATTTCTAATATCAGATTAATATCAACTATATTATTCAAATAAAATTTAAAGTGAATAATATTCTTTTACATACAAGTTTATTATTTTTTATAATATAAATGTCTTAATATACTTTTTATTTTTTAATAATAAATAAATCAATTAAGATTCATTTTTTATAAAAATAATAATTGATTTTAAGATAAATTTTTTAAATATTTAATACAAAAAAATATCAATTTAAATATTTCTTAAAATTATTATTTCATTTGAATATTTCATTTTTTTAATTAAAAATAATATAAAATTAAAATATTAAATATAATATTTATTAATAATTGAAAATATTTAATTTAAAATAAAATATATTTTACAGATTATAATAAAAAATATATATTATGATATAATTAAATAATGTTTAAATCAATTAATATTATAGACATTTACAGACTAAATCTATATTTATAATTATAAGTCTAATTCTAATTATTTGTCAATTTATAAGGCTTTTTCTTATTAATCTTCTATTTACAATGAGTAATAATAAATATTATTTTAAATCAAAAGTTCTAATATAATACTTGCTAACTTTCCACTTCTATTTTAAACTATCTAATTTAAATAAATAATAAGAATTTATTTTAACATTTAAAATAATAATTATAATATTATTATATTTTTTTACTATTTCAGTGATAGTTTTATTTTTAAAATAAATATTTTATAAATCTATTATTTATAATGAGTCTAAAAATTGCTATTTAATTTTAATATTCATTAATTATTATTCTTCAATGTTTTATTTTTATTCAGAAGTTAAATTTTGCTAATTAATTTAACTATTATCTATCTAATTATTAGTTTAATCTAATTAAATTTCTTCTCCCAGAGGTATAATATCCATGAAATCATTTTCTTAACAGTTGTTATTATAATTTTAATAAAAATATTGATTTTGCAAAAGTTCTTATTATTTTAATATTAATTAAAATTTTTATTCATCTATAAATTAACTTATCTCTTAATTTTAATTGTAATTAATATTTTAATAATTATTTTTAAAATTATCATAAAATTCTTATGTTATTGTTAACTTATTAAATTATTTTATTTATTGAATAACATTTATATTATTTTTTTAGTATAGAATTTGTTATTAATCTAATAAACTATTTTTACTAATAAGATATTGTTAATTTTTATTTTGGATTATGAGTTATTTAGCTTCTAAATAAATTTATTCTTCTTAATTTTAAAAAAACGAGCAATTTTCAACAACAATATAATTTAATAAATATTGATAAATTGTAGAAAAATTAATATAAGGAGAAACAGTAGAATGTAAATAAATTAAAACACTGTGATTGATTTTAGATAATATAAAAAGACTTGTAACAATTTTAGGTTTAATATTAGAATATTGATACTTGAAAAGCAATTAAATGTAAGTGAATTGCTATTAGTTAATTTTTTCAAAGCAAATATAGTTCTAATAATCATAAATTTAATGATTTTCATTAATAATTGAATATAAATCTTAAGTTTTTTGGACTGCTGTTCCTAAAATCAATTATAATCTTAATTATTGGAAGTTATCTTGGATAAATAGTAACTCTTGAATTAATTCTAATACCATTAATATATTAGTGTAGTTGATACTTTGTTATTAATTATTATTTGAGATAAGTTTGTTTCCTAAATATATTTGGATAATAGATATTTAATAAAGAGTTACTTTTAAGTTGTTTTCGCCTAAATATCTAAATATTCCGTTGATTGAATTGTTGCAATTAAATTAATATTGCAATAATAAATCATAGAAGTATTAATTATCATTTAAAATGTTTTTTATTTATTCTATTTTATTAATTTATTTATTTTTAATTATCAAATGCAATAATTCTATAAGACTATCAAAATTTACTTATTGATAGTTATTAGTCATTCTATTTAGTTATTTGTGAATATAATTTGTTTTTGTTTTACTCTGCATTAGATATTCAAATAACTTCATAATAAAGTTATTTTTATTTATTAAATACTCAATAAAATCATCATTAATTATTAATAACTAACTAATCAATTAAAAATATTCTTGATGTTTTTAATAATTTTTAGAACATTTTATCATTATCTAGTCTTCTAATAAATTTTCAATAAAATTATATAAATTGATTAAAGTTGTATTTTAAATATCTTCTTTCTATTTCTGCATAATTTATGGGCATTTAGAAAAACATAGTTTAACAAATTCTAAAACAAATTATCTTACACAATATTCATTAGTAATAATCAAATAATCAACTAAATTATACAAATTTAAAAAATAAAATAAAGATTAATGATTATCAACTGAATTAAATATTTATTTGAGATTAGCACTTAATAATTAAATATTATTTTGGTTAATATTATTAGATTTATTAGCCAATTTAAAAATAGAAACAAGTATAATATTGGTGATTTATATAAGCGAATTTTATGAAATATTAGTTTAATTTAAATAAGAGTTAGCTAATTCTCTAACAAAAATAATAAGATTGGTTTCGAAAATCTATTAGTAAATTATATAATTCTAATTTTAAGTATCAATTTACTTCTGCAACTTAGAATTGATATTAAATACTTAATCTTTAATATTATCATTATATTTTTCATATAAAACAAGGTAAGCATTATTAGACTTATACATGTTATTATCTTATGTTGAATAAAATTTAGATTTCTATGAATTAGCATTATTAATACCTCCAAAGGTTTCCTTTTCAAAATCATTAAAATTAAAAAATTTAACATTAGAATCATTAAATTCTTTCCAAACATTTTTCTATCTATCAGTAAGAATGTAACTATAATAATGTCCATAATCTGCAGTACCATTATGCACAACAACTCCTTTCAATTTGTACTCATTTTTCTAATCATCTTTCTCCACTTTGTAGTTATTTATGTCTAATTCATTGAATATTTCAAATCTACTATTCACTTTCTTATTCATTAGAGAATCCATATCGAATATTATTCTCTATAATTGAAGGATCAATATTTCAGGTTGTTTATAAATGCGTACGGTTTTTGTGATCGTTTGTTTAGTATTACAATTGTCACAAGTGTAATCATAAATAAGTTCTTATTTAAAGTAAGACGATAACGATTGATAAATATCAATATTATTCTTTATCTCTAATTGTAAATTATAAAATTTCTCCAATCTTTATTTCTCAAACTTACAACTATTACAAACAAAAGTAATCTAAAGTTATCCTTGAAACATCTAATATGTAGATAATGGCAATATATTTTCCAATTTATCAAAGAGATTATTAATAAACTCATGAGCATCGGCTTATAATGCGGTATTGACAGGACTGTCAGTATAATCCTTAAATGCAAAACAGAAATCAACAGGATTGTAGACAGTATTGACTGATTAATAAAGATGCAAAAATACTTATTATAACTGATAACTTATATTATCAATTATAGTCCTATTATTATAATTTTTATGGTAATCTGAGCCAGTTTATACTATACTTTTAATGTCTATTTCTATTTCTTGTTGAAGAATTTTTTCTCGGAATTGTTTGATATTAAATAATAATTGAAGAACACTATTAATGTAACATGTGCAGCCGAGATTCTTAAGGCCCACATTTTATTATTTAGAATCTTCGTCATTTTCAAATTCCTTTTATATTTCTTTTATTGTTGATTCATCTAATGATTCGATTTTCTATTCAAATTCTGTTATTTAACCATGCAATAAATCTATAAGATAATCTAATTTATTGTTATTGAAACATAGATTCACCAATATTTGTTATACTATTTATCTTTGTTTATTAAGTTTGATAAAAGATTAATGAGAATTGTACAGAAATTGAACAAATAGTTATTGAATAAATTAAGGATCATTAATGAAAGTGGTTTTGGATAATATTTTGAGAAATTATAAATAACTAGTGATATTAGAGTTATTATTGATTTTTAGAAGAATAATTGAATAAATCTATTAAAATAGGTGATTATTAGTATTTTTTTTATGATTATATTTCTAATTAATTTGTAGTATAAGTCCAAAGAACTCAAAATACTAATTAACTATCTCTTGATTATTAATTAGTTATTCTTACTTATTCTCCAAATATCCATATAAATATTCTGTCAATTAGGCTAAAAAAGTAAAATTTCCACTTATGATTTAATTAAGTGTGATAAGAATAAATAAATTGCTGATTTTCCTCCTGACTTAGACTTTATTAATAAACAATCCAAGAAATAATAATCCCTTCAAACTCTCTTAATCCAAATCTCATAATTACTAACTTACATATAAGAAATAACAACATTAATCCAACAATATGTTTTATTCCTTAGTTAAATCAAACTCACTTGCATTTTTTATTACATATTCTAAATATTCTCGCATCTTATCTTACATTTCTATTATATTTTTTATTTTTTCTTTGCTGAATAAATAACTCTTTTCTTTTATCTTCCTTTCATCTATTATTCTATTGATTACATATTGCACTTTCTTATCTTCTATATTAGATTACTTTTCTTGTTTTTCTATTACACTTCTATTTTCCTCCAAGTATAAATAAGAATCATAAATCAATTGGATTCCTAATTGTTTATCTATCAAATAAATCATTATATCGCTTTCATCTTCTTTCAATTTGTACAGCATCTAGAAAATTATATGCATGCTGTATTGGAAAATATCTTCATTTTTTTAATCTATTTTTTCTTATTTATTAATAAGATTTATTATTTGTCTAATCATTTACTTTTTCATGAAATCCTTTTGCCATTGTGCTTCCACCTCATTACTACTATTCATTAATTTCTCCATTACTCTCAAAATATAAATCAGTTCTCTATTCTTCTTAATTTATTCTAAATTTATATTATTTTCCTATATTTCTTGTAACAATATTGAATTTAGGTTCAATCTGTATAATAACAGATTGCATTATTCACTTATCTTTTTCTGTTTTTCCATATATTCAAATAACATTTCATGGATATTATATTTTGTTTGCAATAAAAATCTCACACCTTAAATAGCAAAATTTATAAATAATTGTAAATGCATATTGTATCCATTATTAATCAAAATACTTATTAATTTATTGAATTCAGTTTTTAAAACACGATTCAGATAGTCTATTAATTATTTTTCATCAATTTAGTTATTTATCTATAATTTCATGAATAAATTAGAGATTTGCTATTCCATGTTTTCTTTATTTTAAGGTGGTAAAATATCATTGTTTTACAATTAAATATTATGCTTTCTAGTACTTTTAATAAAGAATTTCAAAAATTCTTGTTTGCTAATGAATTTTTCATTACTTTTAGGAATTGCTATAAAAATTTATTAAAATATCTATTATAATTATGATTCTTCTAAATTATTAAGAGAATTGCTCATATAAGTAGTTGTATATTCATTAATAGAAAAACTAACATGAATTTATTCAAATTATTTAATATTTAATTATTTTAAAGTCCAACTATTTTTATATTATGGTACTTCCAAATTTTATACTGTTAATTTTATAAAGTCAATGTGAATATTGATTCTTTTACTTATTTCTAGTTTTAACTCATTTATACTATAATTATCATAAATTTCAAAATTGGTATTTTCAAAATTGTTAATATTATTGAATTTGATATTGACTTGTATTTTTTTGTTTTAAATATTATCATAATAATGATCTCTACTAGTATTGACTTGATTGATCTCTTATTTATTAATGATAATATTCAAAAACTATATCTTTCTTTCAGTATTATCTAAGAAATTATCTTGCATTATAATTTACACTAATTGTTACAAATCATTACAAAAAAGTTAAGTAATAGTGTTCTAAATAATAATACTAGAATTTTCTTCACAAATGAAATTAAGATTATAAATTTACTAGAATCCTTCTAAAGATTTGCCTTATTAGAGAAACTATTGTCCATCCTTAAAATAAGTATTATCTAATACCAAATTAATAATCTAGAAAAGACTCAATAACTTTTTGAGACTTTTCTCATTAATTAAGTAAACTGGAATATTAACAATAATATTAAGATAAATTAAATGTATTGACTTATTAATAATAGTTTATTAAAATAATATAAACTACTATTAAATTTAATGTTAATTTTAATTACAAAACTAGTTAAAAATAACATTCTAATAAGGTACTAAGGCTAATTGCTCAACAAAATTAAACAAATCTGCAAAATGATTCTTAATATAAAGCATATCGCATATTTAATACAATTCATTATAAGATATTATTGTATGGTTTTTATAACTTTCTGCTAATTCTTTAAGCCAAAACTAATAATCATTGTCCATCTTTTATAATTAACCAATCATAATTTACTTTATTTCCTATTGGATTTCTTGTTCATTTTAATCAATTATCTAATTTAACAACTAAACTGTTAATAATGAAGGATTTAATTTGCAATATTCTATATAAATATGTTTATATTCACTATTGGTTTTTAACATCTATTTAAAATAGAACAAGAGCATCTAGTTTATTTCCGATTCAAATACAAGTTTCTTCCATATCACATCTAGCACTTATTTCGCACACTTTTTGCTACTATTTATCATGATATTCACTAAATTTTCATCAATTTCTAATTTTTCTAAACTTCTTATTAATTCTATTTGATAATCTTCATCTATTTCGTTTATTTTCTTCTTTAGTGATTGGCTATAAAGTTCTTTTAGTTCTTTGTCATCTTGTCCTAAAATATCAGTTATCACTTCCGATACTTTTTATTCGTTTATCAATCTTTATTATATTAAGTAAAATAATATTTTTTCACTCTTCATTAATATTTATAAATGCGAACTCTTCAAATCAAAAATATTTTGTATTTTACATTCCTCTATTATTTTATTAATACTTTCTTGCAAACATTTTTACTCATCTTGCTATTTAATAATTTGATCTAATAATTTGATAGAATCCAATTACTTTTAGAGATTGTTTTTATTAATAGATATCTTTATTAATTCAATTTTTAAAGATAGTATTTTCTATTACTATTACTCGTCATTAATGAATATTAAGAGTATTTCGAGATAATTAATAACAGTTTGTACTTAACTGAAATTTTAATTGTATGATTTATTGTCTTCTAATAAATAACTCTTCAATTGAGAATACAAGAGTTGGAAATAGGAAATATAAAAAGAATGGACAAAGTTAAATCTGTTATTGATCACTACATCTAATAAATTACATACTATTTAAATATCATCTCTATTAATGATACTGTTGATAATT
>Ga0315908_10004329_pt1 | contig 10245 bp, 13 predicted proteins | sample LakEriMetagenome_12_FD_203520 | JGI IMG/M metagenome (GOLD analysis project Ga0315908, IMG submission 203520) | Freshwater fungal communities from buoy surface, Lake Erie, Ohio, United States - Buoy 4 MA124 | ecosystem: Environmental > Aquatic > Freshwater > Lake > Lake biofilm | place: USA...
AGAATAAATAGTTTTTTCATTTTAATTTTTTATTATACAAAACAACAAAAAAACCGCCTACAAAGTTGCAAGCGGTTCCATTTTTATTCGAATTAATTTTAATGTGAAGCTAAATAGTCAGCAACGCCGTCAAAAGAAGGCTTCATGGCAGCGTCTCCTTTGTGCCAGTTCGCTGGACAAACCTCGCCGTTTTCCTCAAAATACTGAAGAGCATCTACCATTCTTAATGCTTCATCAACATTTCTTCCAAGTGGAAAGAAGTTAACCAATTGATGCATTACCATTCCTTCTTTGTTGATTAAGTATAAACCTCGGTAAGCAATCATAGGTCCTGACGCTGTAAGATTACCTTCCATATCGTACTCATATTCACCTGCAAGAACCCCAAAAGCTTCTGAAATTGTTTTTGCTGTGTCTGCTACGATTGGATACGTAACTCCTTGGATTCCACCTTTGTTTTTAGGAACTTGCAACCAACCCCAGTGTGATTCTTCAGTATCTGTTGAGCAAGCTACTACTTTAACACCACGAGATTCAAATTCACTTAATGCAGCTTGAAAAGCGTGTAATTCTGACGGACAAACAAACGTAAAGTCTTTTGGGTAGAAAAAGAAAATCACGTGATTTTTTCCTAAGTACTGATCTAATGAAAAATCATTTATGATTTCTCCTCCGTTAACTACTGCTGCCGCCTTGAACGATGGGGCTTTTTTTCCAACTAATGTTGCCATTTTACTCTTTATTTTTTGGTTATTAATTAATTTTTAATTTGAATGCAAAATTACTTTATTTCTCCTTAAAACAAGGTTTCTTCCACTGTTTGTTTATGCAAAGAGGCGCTAAACATCCAGTTTGTTTTTTCTTTTTCCTGAATTAAGGAAGAAATAAGTGCGTTTGTACCCTCATCTTCATGCGATTCAGAAAGTTTTAATATTTCTCTTTCAACAATTAATAAATCATTTTGTGCGTTGAGAACGTATTCAATTCCACGATTTCCTTCCGAAATAATTTGACTTTCTGCAATTACACTATGTTGTATATATTCACTGAAGCGAGATAGAGGAGTTTCTCCTAGCGCCAAAAGGCGTTCTGCTAAATCATCAATAATTACCTGAGAGCGATTGTAAAGTTCTTCGTACTTCGCATGTAATTCAAAGAATTTCTCACCTTTAATGTTCCAATGAAGCAATCGTAAGTTTTGATAATGAATTTGATAAGAAGAAAGTAGCTGATTGAGTTTGTCTTTGTAAGATTGCGTTAGATTTTTCATTTTTTTGATTTTAATATTATACGTTAAGCAAAATTCATGTTTAGTGATTAAACAAGATTACATTTAAGCATCTAGATCTATCAATTATTTTTTTTCATGCTTTTCTATGAATGCAATTAATTCATCCATAGTAATTTTACCAGCACTCTTGTCAATGACTTTTCCATTTTTGAACAATAATAACGTTGGTACCTGCCGAATCCCGAATTCCAAACAAAGAGAGGTGTTTTCTTCATTGGTAGCATCAATTTTAAAAAGTAAATGATCGTGATTGTTTTTTTCGCTGTAATCTGAGAGTACTTTATACATAATATCGCATGGCCCACAACCATAAGGCATATAAAAATCAATAAGAATCATTTTTGATGGTTCATTGAGAATGTTCTCAATATCGTAGGATGTAATTTCTTGTATCATAGTGTAAAAATTTTAAATTGTTGCATCAAATTTATAAGGAACTATTTTTAGATATTATCGATAATTTTTAATTTAGCATAAATATTATCTATATGATTTCAATTCAACAAATGCATTATCTAGTAGTTCTCAGTGAAGAAAGGCAATTTCAGAAAGCAAGTGAGCGTTGTTTTGTTACCCAACCAACCCTATCTATGCAAGTTAAAAAAGCTGAAGAGATTTTAGGGTATCCCATTTTTGATCGATCTATCAACCCACTGGAATTGACCCCATTTGGAGAAGAGTTAGTTGCAATTTGTAGAGAAGTGCTTGGTCAAATGGATCAAATGGAGGTGCTTAAAAAGCAAATGCAGGGTGAATATGTTGAGCGAATTCGAATTGGTGTAATTCCGACCATTTCTTCTTATTTGATTCCTAAAATGTTCCCAATCTGGCAATCAAAATTTAGTAATCTTCAATTACAGATAGTTGAATTGAAATCGCAAGAACTTCTTGAAGCTATTGATTCTAAAGTCATAGATTTAGCAATTCTGGCAGGACCGATTAACGATCCAAAAATAAGAACTGTGCCACTATATCTTGAAGAAATTAAGGCGTATGTCCCGTCATTTCAAGGTTCCCGTTTAACAACAGATCAATTGGATAATTTGCATCCTTGGTTATTAAATCGAGGCAATTGTTTGCGAACTCAAATGATGCAGTTTTGTCAAATTGATGAAAATAAAAATACAGATCAATGGAATTACGAAGGAGGAAGCATTGAAATTTTGCTTAAAATGGTCAATTTGAATGGAGGATATACCTTGATTCCATCATACTATCTAATTGAAAAGAATAATCAAGAACATTTTTTTACAATTTATTCAAATAGAAATGGTCAATCGCCAGCACGTGAAGTTGTTGCGCTTTTCTCAAATCGAACGTACAAGAAGTCTATTTTGGAACAGCTTATTCGAGAAATTCAACATGCTTTTCCTTCAGATATGTCAAAAGATAATTTTGAATTAATCAAGTGGCAGTAGAAAAAATCAGCAACAAAAAAAGGACCGCAATGCAGTCCTTTAATTTATAGTTTGAAAAAATTCTTATTTCAAATGACGACCGTAACGGTTTTTGAATTTATCAATTCTACCAGCTGTATCAACAAATTGTTGAACTCCTGTAAAGAATGGATGAGATTTGTAAGAGATATCTAGTTTAAACAAGGGATACTCATTTCCATCTTCCCAAACTACAGTTTCTTTTGTTTGAGCACATGAAGGACATAAGAATGAATATTCATTAGACATATCTTTGAATACTACTAATCTGTAATCATCAGGATGGATATCTTTTCTCATAGTTAACTTTTTAAAAACTTATTAGGAGTGCAAATTTACAAGAATTATTTTAATTGCGAAGTGTTTTCTTAAAATTTTCTGTCATTATTTTATGGTTAAAGCCTAGAATTTTCAAATAGGTTTAAAAACTCGCTAATTTTTCTTTCTTGAAGATTTTTCGATACGTATCATAAACATATTTCAACCATTTTTCATCATTGGGATAGTCTTCGTACCATTTTGGTTTACTATCAATAATTTCAATTAGTGAATCCTTTGTAATCCCCAGTTTTTTGGCTATATATTCAATCTCTCGTTGAGTTTTTGAATCCTCAAAAGGTTTGTTTTTTAGAATTTCTATAGCTTCTGCTCTCGAAATTGCGCCAGCACAAATTTGGGAGGATAAAGTAGCTTTTCGATAATCAATATCAAATTTTTTGTACAAATAGTAGGATTGAATAAATCCCGTGTATTTAGATTCGTAATGCTTGCCACCGTAATTTTTCCAATTTAGTTCTTTCTCTAAAATTGAAATTGCTTCAGTTTTGTCGTAGGACACGTAATTGAGTAGGTAAACCATCTTGATCTTTGAGACAAGCTTGTAATACATCTCACTCCTAAAACCAAAAGTAGGAAAACTCTTTAGACGTTTTGTTCCGAAAGTTTTTTGAATGTAATTGAAGTAGGTTAAATCTTTTGCATTGTAGTGCCAATGTTTTGGTAAAATACCTTCTGTAGCAAAGTTTCCACCACTAATAATATATTTGATTCCATATTTTTTAGCAACACGATGCAGGCTTGATAGAATCGCAATGTCTGTTGGAGTATCTGCCTCGGGCACAGATGCTTTTAGGAAAGCGAGCTGAAGATCTTTGAATTCTTCCCAATTTAAAACATAGCTTTCGTAATCGATATCTAATATTCGAGCAATATTTTTTATGTTTTGAACAGCTTCTTCAGAGTTCCAGCCATTGTCCATATGGACTCCCAAGACTTTTAAACCATTTTTTTTTGCAAGATATGCCACATAAGAACTGTCAATTCCACCACTTAATCCAACAACACAATCGTAGCTTTTATTCTTTCCATTTGCTTTGATTTCTGAAATTAGAGAATGAAATTTTCTGTCTGTTTCATCTCCTTTGTAACTGTAAGCTGCACGAACATCAATATATTCAGTGCAGTGATTACATATTCCCTTCTCATCAAATGTAATAATCGGATCTGTAGTATCCATTACGCATCGCGTACATTGTTGATAAGGTCTGATTTTCACCGAGCAAAAGTAAACAATTCAAATCTATTTCAAAGAATCTGTAAAGAAATTTTATTCATGGATTTCCTTGATTAAAACAATGCCTTTAGAATTTCTTTATCCGGATAGTTAACTAAAACCCCACGATGGACGCCTTGGTATACAAACAAGCTACCGGCAGCATATCCATTAAAAATAAATTCTTTGTGAACTTTTGAAATATCACTTATGTTACCGGCTCCACCGAGTATGGTAACAGGTATAGAAACTGATTTTGCAATGGAAATTGAATCTGAATAATTATATCCATTCATCATACCATCAAACTCAATTGATTGAATAATGATTTCTCCCGCTCCAAATCCTTCCATTTGTTTTGCAAAGTCTAGAGGTGAAATTCCGTATTTTTTGGTTCCACAATGACTAAATAACTTCGTACCTCCAAAAAATGCTTTGCCAATATCCAAGCATACGCTTATTGTTGAAGAACCAAAAGCTTTACTCGCTTCTTCTATAAACTCTGGTCGTTGAAGTGCTTCTGAACAAATAATTACTTTTTCTGCACCGGCTTGTATTAGTTGTTGAATATCATCCAATGTTTTAACACCACCACCAACTCCAAATGGCATATTGGCTTCCTCTCCAATTTCTCTGACGAGTTGTAAGTCAATGAGTTTCCCTTTTTTAGTTGCTTCAATGTCCAAGAATACAATTTCATCGGCATACAACTCATTAAAAATCCTTACAGCATTGATTGGATCGCCTATATATTTGTAATTTTTGAATTTGGTTGATTTAACTAATCCATTGTCTTTTAGTAGTAAAACAGGAATTATTCGTGGTCGGTACATTGATGCTAAATTACAAGTTTTTTTGACGATTTAAGTATATTTGTCAAATGACTGTTGGGATTATAGACTATGGAATGGGGAATCTGCATTCGGTACAACGCAAGTTACATCTTTTACATGTAGATTTTAAGATTGTAAAAAACTCAACAGAACTTGTTGATTGCGAAAAGATTATACTCCCAGGGGTAGGTCATTTTGGAGCAGCAATGCAAAGGCTTCAATCACAAAATTTAATTGATTCCCTATCTAATTTTGCGTTAACGGAAAAAAAGCCCATTCTCGGTATCTGTTTAGGAATGCAATTAATGGCTGAAAGCAGCGAGGAAGGAAATGCACAAGGATTGGGGTGGATAAAAACTAAAATCGTGAAATTTGATGTTGAAAATCCTTTGAATTTTAAGGTTCCTCATATTGGATGGAATACGGTCCAAGCTAATAATAGTAAATTACTTGATGCAGTAGGAAATGAGTTTTATTTTGTGCACAGCTACCACGCGTTAGAACCTGAGGAATATATTGTTGTGCACAGAACGACCTATGAAAAGGAATTTATTTCAGGCTTTGAAAAGGATAATATTTTCGGTGTTCAATATCACCCTGAAAAGAGTCATGATCAAGGAATTAAGTTGCTGAAAAGATTTTTAGCACAGTAAATAACTCTAAATTATTTGTAACTGAAAAATTACTTAGCGAAAAATAGTAACCTTTCTCATTATTCGCGTCCCATTTTCCAATATTAACTCAATCAAATAAGAGCCATCCAATAAATGCGAAACATCAATTGTTTTCAAAGGATCTACAAACTTTGTCAAAATACTTTCTCCGTCAATAGCATGAACGATTATTTCTTTAACTCCTTTTTCGGATTCAATATTAATAAAAGAATTTGCAGGGTTAGGAAAAATTCTTAGTTCTGTATTATCTAACTCCTCTTTCATGCTTAGTGGATCATAAACAATAAATTGCCCCATCATTCCACCATCTTCATGAGTGAGCATATGACAATGGTACATGTAAGGCACATCTGGATTAGCGAAATCTTCAAATTTGGTTATGAAACGGACGGTGCCTTGGCCTCCTGGAACCAAAACTACATCCTTTCTCCCTGATAATTCTGCCGGAGGAGGAGTGCCATTGATATCCAATATGTAAAAAGGAACATTGTGAATATGGAATGGATGCGCAATGGGTGTATTGTTTTGCAAAGTCCAAATTTCAGTATTGTTTAAAGGAATTGAATAATTTATAACATCCATATTAAAAGCAGTATTATTAATCAAAAAAGGTCCATTGATAGCTGTCGGTCCCATGGTTTGTGGACTAAAAGTCAGTGTTTTGGTTGCATTGGAATTCAATTCTGACAATGGATTATTTAAAACAAGTGAAGATGGAATTGTAGTTATCGGATTGGTTGTTTGAGGAATTACTTGAATCTCTAAAACTTCAAAATCATTACCATTTAAAGGATTTAGGGTATAATTAGGAATGGATTGGCCTGCTCCCATACCTGGTTGTTGAGCTCCGTAAATTCCATTTGCAAGCTCGGAACCATAAGACATTAAATGGATGAATTGGCCGTTTAGACCTGTTAAATCTACTAGGATTTCAGCTCTTTCACCTGGAGCCAATTTCAGTCTGGTTAAATGAACCGGAGAAGTTAACAATCCAGCGTCGCCTCCAATCATGTGAAAAGTAGCATTATTCGTAAGTCCTAAATTATAAACTCTTTCTGATGAGCCATTTAATAGTCGCATTCTTACAACTTGACCAGGAAGTTGTACCAAGGGGTTCAAGGTTGCATTTACCATAACAGTGGTATCTAAAGCAGTTTCAACTACGATCTGATTATTACTGTCAAAACCTTTTGTTTGAATAATAACAGGAATATCGTCTATGCCGTAGGTTCTAGGTAAGTTTAAAACGGTTTCTTCAGGATCTCGAACGATAATCATACCTGCAAGACCCATCTGCACATGCATATTTGTCATATGATGCAAATGAGGGTGATACCAATATGTAGCCGCATGATCCATTACTTCAAAACTTGGTTCCCACATTGAAAATGGAGGAATAGTAGTGTGTGGTCCACCATCATTTTCGGGAGCTACATGCATTCCATGCCAGTGAATTGTAGTTGTGTCAAATAGTAAGTTTGTAACTTGCATAGTTACTTGTTGTCCTTTATTTAGAATGATTGTTGGTGCTAGAATGGGGCCATTAATACCCATTGTTTCAGTTTGACTTCCAGAGAAAAAGTGAACATGGTCATGTTTAATTTCTAGGGGTATAAAATTTCCACTAAGGGTATCTGGAATAAAAAGTAGATTTTGACCCCATGATAAAAAAGGAATGAAAATCAATAGAAATCTTTTCATTGAAATTTGTTTAGTCAAAATTACGATTCAACAATAAAAGTAGTGTAACAAAAGTTGCTTTGACTAATCAACGAAACCTATTTTTAAATCACTTTTTTCAAATCAGGACATGGAACACATATGCGTGTGTATTATCTCAATTAATTTATTTTGATGTAAAATAATAGTTTTCTGAAAGTTTATTTCATGGTATTTATTTTAATCAAAATTGTGTTAACCCTTATTAATCAATAGTTTTATCTTGAAAACTTCTTGAATTTATTTTGGAATTCACAAAACCTTTGAGTAAATTTGTTACTCAATGTTAGAGGCTTTAATTACATCCAAGACTAGAATTCGCTTGTTGGTGAAGTTTTTTCTCAATCCAACAATGAAAGCGTATTTGCGTCAGTTAGCCGATGAATTTGGCGAAAGCACCAATTCAGTGAGGGTAGAATTAAATCGACTAACGGAAGCCGGGATCTTGGAAAGTGAAGCTGATGGAAATGTTATAAACTACAAGGCAAAAGAATCTCATCCCTTATTTCCTGAAATTCGTAGCATTGTATCTAAAATTACAGGTCTTGATTCAGTTATTGAATGGGTGATTCAGCGCTTAGGAGATGTAGAAAACGCTTACCTAATTGGTGATTATGCGAAAGGAAAAGATTCGGGAATTATTGATGTAATTCTTGTTGGAAAAGTTGATAAATCGTACCTTACAGAATTAATTGAAAAAGCAGAAGATTTAGTGCAACGAAAAATTCGTTACCTCGTAATGAATCCTGTTGAACTAGAACACTATAAACTACAAAATGAAGAACCAATATTATTACTTTGGAGTAAAAAATAATTGGTTTTTTGACTTACAAACTGAACTACTCACCACGGTATTTTTCGAAAATGACTGTGACTGAGAACGGCGAAGCCTTAACAATACCTTAGTAAAGAGTAATAAATTCAATGAGTCATTTGGTACATCAAAACTTTACTACTTCCCGGTCTGATTATGAAAATCGAAACGGACACAAGGGAAAGGTAATTTGGTTTACTGGGCTTTCAGGTTCTGGAAAATCAACGTTGGCAAATGAATTAAACACTTATTTATTTCAACAAGGCAAGTATTCGTGTATTCTGGATGGAGATAATACAAGACTAGGAATTAATCATGATCTTACTTTTTCAGACGCAGACCGCACGGAAAACAACCGAAGAATTGCTGAGATTGCAAAATTATTTGTTGAAGCAGGTAATATTGTTTTGTGTTCTTTTATTTCTCCATTTGAAAAGGATCGACTATTATCAAAAGATATTATTGGAAATGAAGATTATTTCGAAGTTTTTGTAGATTGTTCGCTTGAAGAATGTGAAAAACGAGACGTTAAAGGGATGTACAAATTAGCAAGAAAAGGAGAGTTAGAATCGTTTACTGGAATTTCTAGTCCATACGAGATTCCTACAAACCATAATCTTGCAGTCAATACAGAAAAAAACACGTTAGATTATTGTTTAAATCAGCTAATCCCTTCAGTTGAAGCATTAATTACCTTAAACTAGAATACTCAATAGTTCTAAATAAAAGACGTTTTAGAAAATGAGTGTCATTAATTTTTTTGTTTTTCATTCTGAACTGAGTTTCGTTGTTTTGTATGAAGTCCTAAATCCTCAAACTAAAACCTCAACTCTCAGCCTTAAACCTCAGCCTTAAACCTCAACCCTCACATGAACCTAGTCAATAATTTTTCCTCCCATTTATTTTGGGATATTGATCGTTCGAAATTAGATTTAGACGAGCATAGCCAATTTTTAATTGGTCGAGTATTGCAATATGGATATTTCAAGGATTGGCAAACATTGGTTAAGTTGTACGGATTTGAAAAAATAAAAGAATCATTAATTGAACTCCGTTTTTTGGATGATATTTCCTTACATTTTGCAAGTAATTTCTTTTCCATTCCACTAGAAAAATTTAGATGCTACACTACAAAACAGTCAGCGCAGAATTACTGGAACTATTAAAATTTTGCATGACTCACAAAGAGTTTGGCGAATTGAGATTGGTCGGAGGAACAGATTTGGCGTTACAATATGGACATCGAAAATCAGTTGATATCGATTTGTTTGGACTTATTGATCTTGAAAAAGTGCATACTTACTCTTTATTAAATGAGTTTAGCCAAGATGTTCAGATTATTTCAAAACAGAAATACATCAATATCTATATTGTGAATGGTGTGAAGATTGATTTTGTGAACTATAATTATCCTTGGCTGAAAGAACCGGAAGTTATTGACAATATTCGATTAGCAGCTGTTGAAGATGTTGCTGCAATGAAACTGAATGCAATTGCAGGAAGAGGTAGTAAAAAAGATTTTATTGATATTAAATTGATTTTGAGTGAGTTTAACCTACAACAAATAGTAGATTTTTATAAATCGAAATATAATCAAGAATCAGAATTTATGGCATTGAAAAGTATGTTGTATTTCGCAGATGCAGATTTAGAAGTTGAACCTGAAATGTTCATTGAATTTAATTGGATAGATACTAAGCAAATTATTAAACAACGAGTGGAAGATTATTTGAATAATTAATTAAAATTCTAAAAACCATCGTCTTTCTTCTACCTATAAAATTTTATAATCAATTCTCAACCTCAGTTTCAGCCCGCAAACTTAACCTCAACCCACAGCCTTAAACCTCAATCCTTAAACTTAGCCCTCAACCTCTTGACCTACCGAATATCATATCTAGAAGAAATTGAATCCGAAGCAATCTA
>Ga0315908_10004331_pt1 | contig 10244 bp, 8 predicted proteins | sample LakEriMetagenome_12_FD_203520 | JGI IMG/M metagenome (GOLD analysis project Ga0315908, IMG submission 203520) | Freshwater fungal communities from buoy surface, Lake Erie, Ohio, United States - Buoy 4 MA124 | ecosystem: Environmental > Aquatic > Freshwater > Lake > Lake biofilm | place: USA...
GATTTTGCGAGAAAGAACAATGTAATATTGCGATATGTCGCTGAAAACGACATCCATTGTGTGCGGGTATCTACTCATTATTACAACAACCTCACCGACATTCAAAAATTCTTTGAAGTGCTCGACGCATTCCTCAAACAGGAAGGGTGGAATTAATTGTTCTGAAGTATTTTTGAACCATGATACACCAAGCCATTGAAATCCTAAACGCTTGGGATACGCATCAACCGCAATTCACTTTGCAAACCTCGGGTAGCACCGGCACGCCAACATCCATCACACACAGCAGGAACGCCCTACAATGGAGCGCCGAAAGCACACTCAAAACTTGGTTCAATCATCAAAAAGCCCCCATACAGCTCTGCGCGCTACCATTCAACAAAGCTGGCGGATTCATGCAACTCATTCGTGCATCCGCGTGGCAATCACCCATTTGGCTCGGCGAACCCAACAGCAATCCCTTGGAATCCACGGAGAACTATGTTTTGTTTCTACCCCAGCGATTTGAAATTTCAGAACAAAATGGCATAGAGACCAACAAACCCATTCCTTTCAATATACTCCCATTTTCGCCTGCACTTTGGGACCAATTCCCCCCGCAGTTGTTATCGATTACCCCCATGCAATTTGTTGTGATGATCAACAATCCCAAAAGCCAAGCAAGACTTCAAAATATAGATACGGTATTATTGGGCGGACAAAATATATCAGACGACATCGAAAAAAGCATCCTCAACGAATTTCCGAATACCCGATTCATCCACACGTTTGGTTCCACAGAAACGGCATCCCATTTTGCCGGCCGTGAAATCAAACCCGGAAAAACCCATTTCCACACCACAGCCGGCACATCCATCAACGCCAACCAAAACCACGAACTCATGGTTCGCAATCCCACCACACAGGATCAATGGATTACGCTATCGGACAAAGTTGAAATTCTATCAAACACTGAATTTCGTTGGCTCGGCAGAACAAACCTTGTGATCAATACTGGCGGCGTAAAGGTGCACATCGAAGATCTCGAAAATCAAATCAGCCAACACCTCAATTGGCCACTGTTTTCCTTCTATTGCACTGGTGAAACCCATCCAAAATTCGGCGAACAAATCACCTTGGTTACCACGCATCCAAATGTAACCTTAGAAGAAATACTCACAGCACTTCAGTCACTGAATCCCTTACATCGCCCAAAAAGCTTGCGCCACATCTCCAAAATCCCCATGCTACCCAATGGCAAAATCGATAGGAATGTGGGAAACAACGCTTAACTCCAACTAAGGCAATCCAATCCCATAACTCAGCGATTCCTCCGCACCCGGCGACAACTTGTGCAAACCCGCCTTCTCCGAAAACTCTCCGGTAGCGCCCACCTCATCGGCCCAACCCCACCATGGTTCTATGCAGAAAAATGGCGCACCTGGTTTTGTCCAAAAACCCACAGCATCCCACTCCCAACAATAAAAATCGAGCATCGTACCATCAACTTCACTCAACAATCGTACTTGGTCGAACACCGGCTCTCGAAACACAATGGCATCGGTTTCAAACAAATCATCGCTCAATTTTAAGCCTTGAGAAACCACCACAGTGGATGTTTCACCAGTGTACAGGCCACCCTCAATGCAATGTCGCTCCGCCGAAAAATCCAACCACTCTCCCGCCAAACCAAACTGCAAATGGTGCCGCCCCAAATCGCCCCGCAAAGCAAAGCCCGGATGTCCACCCACCGAATACAGCATGTCTGCATCGCCCAAATTCTTGGTTTGATATTCTACCCACAGAGTAGCCCCTTCCAACCTATAACGAACCACAAATTCAAATTGATACGGGTACATCGCCAAGGTGGCTTCACCATAAACCAAACGCAAGGCAACTTCATCCGCAGATACTTCAATCACCTCGAAAAATTGGTCACGCGCAAAGCCGTGTTGACGCATTTCATACTCCTTGCCATCCAAAGAATATTGATCACCTTTCACACGACCCACAATGGGAAATAGGTTGGGAGAAACCCGATTCCAATGATCGGTATCGGCTGCCCACATCACATTTTCACCATCCTTTTTACGTAACACGCGTAGCTCGGCACCCAACAAAGAGATTTCAGCAGAAATTGAATCATTTGCAATCACAACCATCGATTCGTTCATGGCACAAAGATACAACCCCTCCCTCCTTGCTAAAGAAATCAATCGCTCATTAAATACCCAAAATATTTATTTGCCCAATCTCCCAATAATGAGTTTCTCGCTGTAAGTTAGCGTGATGATTCGATTGGAAGGCCCACTGAAAGCACTTGTGCTCGACGATGAAAAATCGGGCCGTGACATGGTGGGGTATTTTTTGAAAGAATACGGGGGCGACTTATTCGGAGATGTGAAATTCGCAACCAACATTGAAGAAGCCACACAAATTTTCGAGGAAGAAACCATCGATGTACTTTTTCTCGATATCCAACTCAAAGGCGAAATTGGCTTGAGCATCACATCCATACTGCCCGAAAACATCCAAATCATTGTCATCAGCGCATTCCCAGAATACGCTTTGCAAGCCATTAAAATTGAGGTTGTAGATTATTTGTTAAAGCCCATTTCAGAGGAGGATTTTCAAGTATTACTCCCAAAAATTAAGCAGCGGGGCATCAAAAACGGCCAAATACTCACAGATATCACCTCTACAAAAACTTCACTCGTGGTGAGGGAAAGTGGTCTCAATGTGGTTGTTCCATTTGGCGACATTCAATATGTGGAAGCAGCGGGGGCCTATTCCAAAATCATTACCGGTCAAAAAGAGCATTTGATATCCAAAACATTAAAAGTTTTATCGCCATCTTTGCCCGTGCATTTTGTTCGCGTACATCGTTCATATCTAGTACCAGTTGACCAAATTGCCACATACAAAAGCAACCACCTATGCTTAAAAAATGGAAAACAAATCGCCCTTTCCAAAACTGGAAGAAAGCTGTTGCAGTCTTCCTATGGCATTGGATAGTCCTTTTTGCGGTTGCCCAAACTTTTCCCAATTTACCTGAAATTTCTGTAAGCGATGGACTACCCACCGCAAGCACCCGAAGAATTATTGAGACAAACTCAGGAAGCGTCTTGATAGCCACAGATGCCGGATTGCACTATGCCCCAAAAGAGCAACCATCACTGGAAAAAATCAAAGTCCAGGTTGGAACTCAACAGTGTTGGGATTTGCACCTAAACCAAAACACACTCACCATTGCTACCTACAACGACGGATTGTATGTGTTCGATATTTCAAATGGAAACCTCATCCAGCATTTCAAAAAAGAACAACTCAACAAAATTCGTCGCCTCCGGGAAATCAATGGAAAGCTCTATTGCATCGCCCGACAAGGAATTTACGAAATCAAAGGCAACAAAGCCCTTTTGAGATTCAGTGCCGCTCTGCTTCCAGTCGATAACATGCCCATGGATGTATTCTTTTGGCAGCAAAAAATGCATGTATTGAGTTACCCCAAAAGAGTCATTCTGCAACAACAAAGCAATGGATCTTGGTTGAGTTTGCAAGAAATTTTAAAGAAAAAAAACCTGGATTACCCCTTGGAGTATTTCTGCAATCTAACCGCTTTTTCCAACAACAATTTCATCTATTTGGGAGGTGTGAATGCCTACACTCAGCTCGATACTCATGGCAACATGAAACAATTTACCCTCAAAGCACATTTTTACGAGTCATGGGCTTTTTGGGATTTTCAATTACACAAAAACATCATGTATGCCGCAGTATCAAATACCGCAGATTTTAACGATGGCTACCTACATGTTCATGACCCCCAAACCCTTGAATACAATCCACCCCATCAACAATCGATATGGTCTATCACGCCCTCAAAATTCAAAGATGCATTATGGATTTCAAGTGAAACGAATGGAGCACACCTTTTGGTTCAGCCCAATACCAACCCATTCAAACCCACCGATTTTGTTACTCAAGTAAAAGCCACTTCGCATTTCATTGTTCGATTTAACCTGAGTTACCTCTCTATCGAAAACAATCCCCAGCAAAGCAATACCAAATTTCTAAATGAGTTCAAATCGCCGGACCGGATAAGAGAAATTGCAGAGATCAACGGTGAGTTGTACCTCATGGGCTCTAAAAACCTTTGGCGATTCAATCCAAACACTGGATTGCTCACCTCCCTGTTCAATTGTTCCCAATTTCAGTGGATGTATGAAAAAAACGGACTGATTTGGTTCTTTGAACCTTATGATAGCGTGTATACCTACCATCCCAGCCATTCACTGCCCACCAAAACCAACATCATTGCTAAAGCCGACTGTGTGCGGAAATACAACAATGTGATTTATTACCACATCATGGGAGAAGGGTTTGCGATGATCGATGAACATGGACAGGCCCGAACACTAACCTCCAAAAGTCCCATTATTCCGTACACATTGAATTTCGAAGTCATTGGAAACAAACTAATCATCCAAAATGCCAACCAATACGATGTGTATATCATCAACCCCCAAAAGAGCAACATCAGCTATAAGGGCAAAATGAATTTCACCGAAGCCTTTCGCGAATTTCAAATACTACAAACATTCAGCGACGGCAAGTTTTTGTACCTATATACAGGAAAATACCTCGTTCAACTCAATGTAACAAACTCCAAGAAGCCCATAGAAATTGTACAACAACTTTATTTGGGGCAATGGAGAAACCAAGGGCCGGTAATCCAAATAAACAACCAATTTGTTATAGATCGTGGGAATACCGTGCAATCGGTGAAGTTTGAGTCCTCAGCAAACCCCAACTTCAATGTAAAATATAGCTACACGAACGAACCTGGCAATTTTTTCAGGCCCTATTTTTCTGTTAACACCGAAAAGAATTTTAAAATTACGGTTACTGGAAATCACTATTTCAACAATCTCCGATCCCTCTATGCGGTTGAGCTCACCGATGTATTTACCAAAGAACAACAAATTGGATTTTTTCGGGGCGATGCCTACTATTGGATCAACGGCATTGGGACAGGAAAATTCAATCTTGCCGTTTCTCTGGCCAATACCTGGAGGTCCCATTTTATCATTGGTACAACCGAATACTACCGCGATTTTCCCTTCTGGTTGATGCTTTTGTCTTTACTCACCCTACTATACTGGGTGTTTTACAATCAAACCAAAAATCAGGAATCACTCCAAAAGCGCATCGCAACACTCCGACTTCAAACCCTACAATCGAATTTCAACCCCCACTTTATCTTTAATAGCATGAGCCTAATCCAATCGCTCATCATCGGGTCTGAAACCAAAAAAGCCGTTGACGTAACCGCAAGATTGGCCAAGTTGAATCGCCTATTCCTCTCCAACTCAAAAAAGGAACTCATTTACCTAAAAGATGAATTGGATTTCATCAAAGAATACGTGGCAATGGAAAAAATGCGATTCGAAAGCGACACCGATTTCCCATTTTTAATCAAAGTAAGTTCAAAAGTGAAAGTTTCAGAATGGTTGATCCCACCCTTAATCCTTCAACCATTGGTGGAAAATGCAATTAAACATGGCGTGCTGGCGTCTAAACAACTAAGCGAAATCAACATCAATATCGAACTATTGACATCCAACTCCGTACAAATCAATATCACCAACAGCGGTGCTATACCGTCCAAAAAAAGAAGTCCCGGAATGGGTTTGGGTAACCAATTGGTATCAGACAGAATCAACATTTTCAATGAACTGTATCCGAACCAATTTCATGCAACATTCACTTTCGGCCCAAATGCGAACAAAGAATATGTGGCAAGCATACGCATTGAAAAACTAAAAAATGAGAAAAAATCCAAATTCCCAAACACATTGATGGCGGGGGGGGGTAAATCGTTATAAATCAATCATTTAGAACGAATAATTCAGACCCCATTCCAAATAATCAGCATTGTTCAAATGGGCTTTTAATCGCTGTTGCAGAATCCAACGATCGGTTAGTCGGTACTGAAATCCCAAACAATTATAGAACTGTGTTTTGCCATCCATAGGCCTGTGTAAATACACACCCAAATCCAGCAGTAAATCAAATCTACCCATGCGAAATAAATGTCGCGCAAACGCCGCAAGCTCAGCATGCCGAGCATTTACAGCAGTTGGCAATTCAGCAAACATGTTCAAACCATATCTCCATTCATGCAAAGGGGGATGCTGCTGGGCATTGTTGTCGAGGCTCTCGGTTTTGTTTACGCTAGACGAATAAAAAGAAATTCGGTGATTCCATTCGCCGATGAGAATTGGGAAAAAATAGGGTTCCTTCAGGGTAAACATTCGATATCCCCCCCGCAATGCAACTTGGGATCTTGAAAGCCTATTGAAAAGGGCCGGGTATTGTATGAAACGACCATCTTTGCGCTCGCAATGCGTGGGTGGAGCAAGTCGATATTGCCAAGCCAAATTCCCATGTACGATGTTGTAACCCACATTGGGGCGGCGATAATTGGCGTTGGAAAAGTGGGATATGCTACCGCCAATCAAAAGAGAAGAGTTATAACTCAGTTTACAAAGCAAATCGGCCCGAAGTTGCCCAGCAAAATTCAAGCGAGTTGAAATGGCCAAATTTGCAGGGTTATTTGCTGCATTGTAATACGCAGTGTGATAGGATACGCCCGTAGCCCATTGATATCGAAAATCAAGTTTTGGCAAAAGACTCAATTGCTGTCCAACGGCCCCTGCGAAGGCAAACACCATTCCCCCTCTGGCGTATAATCCATCGTTTTGTGCACCAAGCAACGCCACGTAGTCCTTTTCTCGCCGATCATCGCCCATATCAAACCCGTAAAGCGCTAGTCCAATATAACGAGGTTTTTGCTGAAGTTCCCAACCATTGCCCATTCTCCAATCGGCTTGGAATTGCCATCCACCAACAGGACCCGCCATGCTGGCGTTGTTCACACTGTGTGATACCATTCGGCCCTGCAATCGCTCCAAGGAAAGTGCGAATTGTGCTTCTGCTGTGTTTGGTGATAACAAGAGGCACAAAAAGGGAATCCCCACTATCCATGGGAACAATAGCAGCCTTCGAAAAGCCACAATTTGGCAATGTGAACGGTTCTTAATCAACGGGGAATCTACCAAGCGAAGATAGATGTCACCAAGGAAATCACCCAAAAAAGGTTCAAACCATACGTTGTCCAATCCAATTTATTTGATAATTGAATACCAATGTGTTAATTGCAAACAATAAGGCCCCAGATTGCTCTGAGGCCTTGATTTTATTGGGTGGAGAATGCCGGAGTCGAACCGGCGACCTCTTGCATGCCATGCAAGCGCTCTAGCCAGCTGAGCTAATCCCCCAATTGGACTGCAAAGATAAGCAGAATTTTTTACTTTTTCTTTTTCGGATTCACCAAACTGTCTTTCGGATACAAATGCGTAAGACTATCCATCACACCCTTGGCCCATAGTACCAAACTTTCACGGTCGGCAGCGTCCAATTTCGCCCCTTCGTGCATCCAAGTATAACTGGCCATTGGCATTTCTTCTTTCTCAACCATTTCTACCGTTTCCTCCATCTTGTGAAACTGTCGCCAAGGACGATATCCCAAAAACTCATTGAAATTCAAATGCTTCTTGCCATCCTCTACATGGTCCTCCAACCACATACCCACCGGTTGGTATTCCGCATACCAAGGATAGGTTGTTGTATTGCTGTGACAGTCGTAACAAGCCGTTTGCAGCAAGGTCTTCACCCTGTGCGATGTAGGAAATCCCTTCATGATATCAAGTGAATCCAAACCACTCTTGTTTGGCGTTACCTCTACGCGCTGAATCGCCAATAGCGTAATTACAACCACAATTAAACTACCCCAAATGAGTTTCTTTTTCATTGGGAACAAAGATACAATTCTAGCAACTGAACCTTATTACATGATTATAATCGTTTTTACACCTGTAATATTTTTAACAGGCCACAGAGTTCTTAGCCCATCTGTCGAACAATCCCGCCAATCACCCCGTCACTAGCACTTGAACCACTCGGCATAACCAGTAAGTCTCCGAGTTCTTGATAACCCGAAAGCAGATCCTTCTTGTTCTCGTTGAGCTCTGTTAGCGCCACGGACAATCTCTCGGGCGACACATCCTGCAGATGTTCCTGTAGCAAACCCCTATCCAATAAAATATTCACCAAAGACACCCAACGTAACTTCACCAGCCACTTTGCCATCAAGTAAGTAAATCCATTCACCTTATATGCCACCACTTGGGGCACGCCCAACAGAGCCGTTTCCAACGTTGCCGTACCACTGGCCACCAATGCCACACCCCGATTCCTAAAACCAGATTGAACCCCTTGCAGCAAGCCCCCATCGCCCAACTGCATCAACAGATGATAGGTCGCGCCGAAATAGACCTTCACCGCATCCGCATCGGCCTGGGAAATTTCACCCTTCAACACCGATTCCCTCAATATCTCCTGGTAAAACGACAGCTCCAAACTCGGTGCACCCGCCACAACACAACACGCTTTGTCATTATATTTCCGCGCCGCTGCCACGAAATTGGGCAACAACCCACTCACCTCATTTTTTCTGGATCCAGGCATCAACAATACCACCTCATCGGCATCGTCCAACTCATCCCCCAAATCCACATCCCACCCGCGCTGCCCATGAAATCGCTGCAGCGACTGATCAATGGCCTCTAAAATGGGATTCCCTACGTACTCCGAAATCATACCGTATTGGGCAAAAAACGACACCTCAAACGGGAAAATCACATACAGCTGATCAATCACCCGGCGCATCGTTTTGATTCGACCGGTATTCCATGCCCAAGCCTTTGGTGCGATATAGTAATGCACTGCAATGCCGCGCGCTTTGGCCCATTCTGCAATGCGCAAATTGAATCCTGGATTATCGATCAGCAACAATAAATCGGGCTTTTCAGCCAAAATATCGGCCTTGGCCTGATCCAAAAAACCCGAGATTTTTTTCAAATTCCGAATCACCTCCCACAAGCCCATGATCGCCCGGTCTTTGTAATGACTCAACAACCGTCCGCCCGCCTGCGCCATCAAATCCCCACCCCAACAAACCACCTGGCAAGGAGCAATGCCTTCACCCGCAACCAATTTTCTCACCACATGACTTCCATGCAGATCGCCACTGGCTTCCCCTGCAATCACAAATACTTTCTTTTTCTGTGGCTCGGTCATGTGCAAAAAGTTACGCGACGATGATTCCCATTAAAACGATTTCAACTCAATGATTACCGCCCAAATGGTCATCAAAATGGTGCCAAGCAACCAGCCTCGATTGAAATAAATCCAAGAATCCTTCTTCATCAGCAAAAAGAAAATGCCAATGTTCGCTGCCACGCCCAACTGAAAAATGCTGTTGTAATACCATTCAAAATGGGTAATCGCCCACAAGAACGTTTCAGCACTCACGCCCTGGGGCATCGCAATCAACATGCCCAAACCCAAGGGCGTTATACTTCCCAATAGCAACCCCAATAAGGTATGTCCCCAATTTACTTTCATGATTTTCTACAGTTATTTACAATGCTTTAAATCTCAATTTCTAACCCAAAACTTACACTTGAAACCCATCCAAACCCCACTGATTCAATTGCGCCATTCGCTGATGGTCTGTTAAATCAAACATCGTTGGCACCACAGAAACATAACCGTGCTTCAATGCCCACTCGTCGGTATCCTGTCCGTGATCCATATTGATAAAATTGCCCGTCATCCAGAAATAATCCCTACCAAACGGATCCTTCCGTTGATCAAACGATTCCTTCCATTTCGCTTGGGCCTGCCTGCACACCTTGATCCCTTTGATCGCTCCATCCTCTGGCACCGGCATGTTTACATTCAACAACGTACCATAAGGCAAATCATTCGCCAACACAGACTCCATGATGGTTTTGATGTAGGGCTTTACCACCTCGAAATTGGCATTCCAGCTGTAATCGCATAGTGAAAAACCAATGGCTTTCATCCCATCGATCGATGCTTCCACCGCGGCACTCATAGTACCCGAATAGATCACATTGATGCTGGAATTGCTGCCGTGATTCACCCCTGAAACCATCAAATCGGGCTTGCGAGGCAGCAATTTATCGATCGCAATTTTCACACAATCCACCGGCGTGCCCGTACACTGATAGGCCTTCACACCCGCATGGATATCCACCTCCGTAACGCGGATGGGATGGTTGATGGTGATCGCATGTCCCATCGCACTCTGCGGCTTATCCGGTGCCACCACA
>Ga0315908_10004332_pt1 | contig 10244 bp, 10 predicted proteins | sample LakEriMetagenome_12_FD_203520 | JGI IMG/M metagenome (GOLD analysis project Ga0315908, IMG submission 203520) | Freshwater fungal communities from buoy surface, Lake Erie, Ohio, United States - Buoy 4 MA124 | ecosystem: Environmental > Aquatic > Freshwater > Lake > Lake biofilm | place: USA...
TTGGAGAGCTTTCCACATCGTCTCGACGTCATTCCCGAGGGGATTGATCACACCTAAACCGGAGACGACAACACGTCGACGCATGAATCGAAACCCTTCGAGTAAAATCGTTTATTATGCATTCCTGTGGGTGCTCATCAGCTTCGGGCAGCTTGGCGCAGTACCTGCGCCGCATTGCGTTCGGCTTCGAGCATGTGCGGAGGCGGGTCTATTTTATTCCCATCCTTATCGACCGCAACTTCGTAAAACCTAAGTATACGCAGGGTCCGCAGAAGATCTTCCGGGGGAAAGAGTGCGGAGCTACCGAAACTCTCATCGAGGAATGCGAACGAGAGTTCCAGGTCGGCTACGGGCTCCCCGTCAACAGTGATTGTCCCAAAGACAATAGCACCACTGGGTTGCTTATCCTGCAAAACAGCTTTAAGCTCGATGCGATCACCCGGACCGACAGTTCGGTAGAATATCGCTTTGGACACTTTCGCCAAAACCGTTTTACGAACGAATCCTTCGGGTTCTGAGACGAGCAGTCCACCTGTTTGCGCCATTCCCTCGATCATCAACGAATGAGGGAAGTGGGGCAAACTATGGGAATACTCGTCGAGGGGTTCCTCGCCGAAGCAGACGTTCTTGATGGTTCGTGCGTGTGAATCGCGTACGAACTCGACAAATCGATCGATCCAAAACCAACGCACCGAGAACGCCTCTACACTGTCTGGAGAAAATTCGTCCTTAGGACAACTTGGCTTGCACGTAGCGGCACAAGTCGCTGACGGTTAGCACATCGCCAAAGTCTTGAACGCGTGGGTTCGACTCGAACTTGTTCAAATCAGCCCAAGGCATTCGCTTCTTCAATTCTGCCAAGCCATTAGCATTGACTTTACCATCATTCACGTAGCTACCCTCGGTGAGGATATCTTTCGGAAAGAGGTCTTCTGTCTGGATCTTAATCCCGAACGCCTTCTCAAGCTTGAAGACGATATCGAGGAAATCGATCGACTCGGCACCGAGGTCACCGACCATAGTTGCCGACGGAGTCACATCTTCTTCGTCTACCCCGAGAGCATCGACGAGTGCGGATTGGACTTTGGAAAACACTTCTTCATTCACTGACATTTCGACGTTCCTCGATCAAAAACGAACCTTCGTTTCCTGGTCTTGAAGGGGAATAGGCGGGGCAGGTCAAGCCCGTTCCATGGGCCCATTTCTTACCCGCAACCGGAATATTTTACCAGCCCCCAACGGGGCAACCTACGCGATTCTATCGGGAACCGAGCCTCCGGGCAGAGAGCAGTTTCAGGGGTATTTCAACTCTTTTCGCAGTAATTTTGTCTGCCCCACGGGCCCGACAAAGCTTGTTCCCTTTGTTTTCAAGGTATTACTTCGCAGCTCCTTCAGCCGGTTCTGCCGGGATTTGCAACCAATCTTTCCACAACCCCTCCTGCTTGTCGGTCGGAGACTCAATGCGAACAAGGTTCCAAGAAGGAGGCTCAACTGCGGATTTTCCACCTGCCCCACCCTGTTCTTGAGAGTCTTTGCCTCGCGATTCCTGATCTCTAAAGTCCAATTCCCTTTCGAGAATTTTCCCTCGTCGGGCCACTAGCAATTTTACTCGATCACCCTGCCGAAGTGTCCCGACCAGGTCGCCCCACTGTTCTTGCGACGCGCGGAATTCTCCGAGTCCAAGAAGTTCGTCCCCAACTTGGATCCCTGCGCGGCTCGCTACCCCGGAACGCAAGACTTTCTCGACCATCGTCTTGCCAGCGGTGGTGCTAAGCTCCAAGCCGACCTGTGCCGCTGTGACGGTGTTGGGCTGCGAAACTGCAGCGTCGGTTGTTTCTTTCGGTTTCCATTTCAATCCATACGACTCAAGCAATGGGCTGTAGTCGAGCTCTTGCGTCGATTCCAATTCCTGCTCCAGCCAACGCGATACTTCCTCGCCTGCAACTTCCGAAACGATTCGCAAGAAATCCGCATTCTCGTACCCGCTCTGGTGATGCCTCTCCCAAAGCAATCGCATGCAATCATCAAGCGATTTCTTGCCGTCGCCTTGCGAGCGAATCCTCGCATCAAGCAACATCCCGATCAATGCACCTTTAATGTAATAACTGATCCGACTATTCGTGGCGTTCTCATCCGGACGATAGAACTTGATCCAAGAATCAAAGCTGCTATCGAGCACATTTTGGACGAGCCGACCAGGCGAGTTTTGGTACCCTTGAATCGTCTTGCTCAGCCGCTCCAAGTATTCTTTGGGAGTGCACAAACCTGCCCGAATTACGAACAAGTCATCGTAATAACTGGTTAGTCCCTCGGCGATCCACAACTCACTAAAGTACTGTTCTTGGTTGTAGTCGTACTTCTGCAAAACCTTAGGCCGCAGTCGCCGAACGTTCCAAGTATGAAAGAACTCGTGCGAAACCAATCCTAACCAATCGACATACTTTGCACGTTGTCGAGGAGCCCAACGACTGGTCATCAAGACGGTGCTATTGTCATGCTCAAGCCCTCCACCGGACTCGGTGATCAAGTTCAAAAACCAATAACGCGTGTAAGGGACTTCTCCCCAGAACTTTTGCTCTACTTCCACGAGCTTCACCACGTCGGCCATCGCTTTTTCGGTATCCCACCAAGCTTCTGAACGGTTTGCGGCAAGCCCCGATGCTTGAGGAGTGGCTGGATCAAACGGTGCGGTTGCTAAGTAATGCTCAACGCCACCGATGGAGCGACTGCGGATATCGATGGTCCCTAGCACTAAAGGACTATCGATTAGCTCATCAAAATTCTCTGCCCGACGGACCCAAGGGTCTTGGCTGTTGATCGGTGTCAGCGAAGTTGCAATCTGCCCCCAACCTTCCCTCGGCTTGCACCGCACTAAGTGAGGGCGTTCAAGCATATTCTCTGGGGTGATAAAGGTTGCAGCACCTGTGATAAACGCGAAAGCTTCTTCGATCCAATTCGTTCGAACTCCCATCTCGCGACCGTAAAGCTGGTACTCGACGAGCACACGATCAGCCCCTTTGCTCTCTACCGTCCAGTGATTCTTGTCGATCTTCTTCACCGCTCGCGGAGAACCCTTCGCATCCCTGGCTTCAATTCTCTCAACCTGCCTTGCATACTCGCGAACCATGTACGAACCCGGCGTCCAAACTGGCATCATCAGTCGCACGGAATCAAGCCCTTCGGCGGGCAAATCCAACCGGACTCGCACCACATGCAAGTGCGCGTCTTGAAAATCTAATTCGTATTCAACAGGTGACGACTCACCCAGCTTGGCTTGTGCTTGCACGAACTTCTCCAAACCAAATAACATCAAAAATAAAACCAAGGAGCGAAACAATCCAAACGATCGACAACGCTGCTTGAATCGCATCCAGGTTTTGATCCAAGGGCGAGTCGAAGGGGCTGGTAATTGTTGCATTCCTACACCTTGAAACTTTCTAGTGTGCGATTCGATCTGTTCATCTGTAGGGGTATCTCGATCTTGGTCGATCACCGCACCGACGAACTCCCCTTTGGTTCGCTCGATCGGAAAAGGGCGACAGAACTCCCCTACATAAGAGTATAAATCGCTGTGAACGATCAAGTCATTTTTAAAACGAGGATAGATCACTTCTCTTAAAAATACTTGATCGACCCCTTTGCGTTCCCATAAACCCCATTGATCAATCAACGCCTCCATGTCAGGAATGGCACCACCAAGGCACCCCCACATGCCAGCCATAATGATTACGCGGTGTTCGGGATGATCCCTCATGATATGGAGCGACTTGCCACTTGCCAACCATTGCTCAACCGCACTGAATTCCCGCCGACTCGGCCTTGAATCCGTATCGCGAAACACAACCGCTTGAACATCGTTATCTCCAGCAGCTAGGAAACGCCAAAACGTTCCGTCGAAAGCTCCTCGGCGTTTCGCCCGCTGCACTTGAGCACCCGCGTTTTCTAGCCGCTGGACAACACTCTGGCTGATTTCATCCGAAACGTAGAAGCGAGCCACCCAACCTTGGTAGACGTCGGGTATCAAGTCCGCGTTCCGCAGTGCTCCTTCGATATACAAAGGTTGATTGCCATACAATGAGAATGAAACGATTTTCTTAGACATGACTCACCTCGACCTCCGTTTCACAATTGCGAATTCGATGGTAAGAACACGCACCGTGATCATGCGCAGGTACGTGAAGCATTAGCCGGCTGCCAATCGACCTGCGGCGTAATCGATTTGATTCCAAGCCAACTGCGTCGCTGTGCCCAGAGGTCTGTCTGGATAGCGGAAATTGTGATAGTAAAGCTTCGTACGATTGATATTGAGCGATTCGATCATGCATCGAATGGAGCTTTCCATGCAATGCACCTCTGAAGCTCGCTCAAGCAACAAGCCGAGATGAAAGATGCTCTCGGTGATATCATTGCGAACAATCGGACAACGAACGGAACTTGTTTCGATGCGAAAGCCACGCGAAGCATCGTCATGAACGAAGGCATACGCTCCTTTCGGAGCAAGCTTTGCAAAGACTCGCTCTTCTTGCTCGTAATCTCGCTCCCAATAACAATGTGAGTAACGCAGCGAGTAAGGCAACCCAGCTTGCATATAAAACAACTCGTCAAAAAAACGCCTGGGATGGCGTTTCTCCAAAGCCCTCAACGCGCGATGCCCAACCGAGAGAAAGTTCCAAGTACTTCGCTCGCGAAGCACTCGCTGTACCTCCGGGGCTTCACGCTCTCCTTCTGGGATCGCTTCAAGAACAATTCGATCCTCGTCTCGATACATCCACTGCGTCATCTCTAAATTGCGTTCTTTGCAAAAGACATGAACGCAACAATCATGCTCAAGCTTGCTCAGTAAAAACCGAACCATACCATTCAAGTGAATCATGTCTCCAAGACCCAGATGATGGTAAATGTACAGATCGCCACCGAGATCAATCTCTTCGATATCTTTCGAGGGAATCGGGAACATGATTGAGATTGGCAAGACCATGAACGAGCGCTCCTACAACGTTATTAAATTCGTAGCGGTATTACTCTCGGTATTACTCTTTGGGGGATTACTCAAATCGGTAAAGACAAAGGCCAACCGAATCGAATCGACCTTTGGTCCACCAAGCGTTCTTGCGGTGTCCCTCAAGCCTAGCGAGGAGCTTCCATCGGGGCGATTGCTCAAAATAAGGTCGCACTTTCTGTGCCTTAATCGAGACGATCTTCTTATTAACGCCCCCAGCCTGCTCCCAATCATGCATGGCAAATAGACAACCTGGTTGAATCCAACTCTCCAAGCTTTGGATGTCTTCCAAAGCCAAATCCGGTATCTCCGGCCCGTCAAAAAAGACGAAGTCGGGGACCACGCCATCTCGTCGCATCTGAGAAATCAACTCATCGGAGCGAACCGGATGGTAGTGCAGCGTATTGCGAAAGCGATTCAAGAAATCCTCTGGAGGCCGTCGCAATGGATCGCAAGTGTGCAGTACTCCACCGAATTTCTTCAGGGCTTCCGACATGTAGAAAGTCGAGCCGCCAACACCCGTTCCAACTTCCAAGACAACCTTTGGATGATGCTCGGTCATCCATTGATAAAGCCTCAATCGCTCCACCGGTAACATCTCACCCGGATAAGGATTTTTCGGCAAATGCTTGGCAATAACCAACTTGGTCAACAACTTTCGAATCATGGCGTCCTCCTTGAACCTCCATCGCGATGCTTGTACTCCTTTGCATCTATAAGAAATCTTTTAGCAAATTCCCCTAAGAGAAATCAAGCCGGATTTAATTTGGGGGGACTAGGTAGCCGCAACGCCAATTTTTCATTGAGTATTTACCCTCGCTTCTGACCTTTAGTTCACTCTGGCCCCTTTAGTTCACTCTGGCCCGTTTAGTTCACTCTGGCCCGGGCTGCCTAAACCGCTCTAGACATCGACGAATCACTTTTGTTAAACCCAACCCTGATCGGCACAAGTCCCGCATCGCACACATCCCTTCAAGGAATAGCGACATTATTTCGTGACGACTCATTTCGCAGCTAACACCACGCGCTTTGAACCAGCGCCACGCAATTCCCAGCCATCCATGAAACAGACTCGGCGCCGAAGCAGAAAACCAAGATTCTATTGGGCCGAACTCGGTTTCCTCTTGCTTGGACTCATCGGGCTGCGACCGGAGATCATCACGGAATTATTGCCCACACGTCGCCCAGCATATTCAACAAATACCGGGTATCCAACGAATACCGGGTATACGACTGGCTCCGTTCAACATTCCACCAACCCAACTCAATACTACTACGCTTCTGCGCCGCAATACTCTGCGCCAGCTCCGCTGTACCAAACCTCCGCGCAGCATCCATACAGCGTCTCCCCTCAACAGCATTACGGGGCTTCCTCACCGCTTTACGCATCAAACTCCTATCCGGCAGCCACCTATCCCAGTACGGCTTATCAACTCGCGAATAATTCTCCGCAACAAACTTTCAGCACTCCTCAATCTCGCATCGCTAATCTACCGACCAACCAAACCTACTACCCTTCATCCTCAACTTACCCTACCTCAAGTTACCCTACGTCAACGGCTTACCCCACCTCCACAGCTTACTCGTCGACCACCGCTCAACCGGCAACTTTTGCGCAAACAACACCTACTCAACAGCCAACTGCCTCTGGGCTCCCTCCCGTGGTGTGGCCCGAAGGCTATCAGCCGAATGCTTTGCGACAAGCCAGCTATCCTGCCGGATCGACTTATCAACAAGTAACGCCTCAAAACTATCCGCAAAACTATCAGCAGGGTTATTCGCAGAGCTATACGCAAACAAATCCGCAGACATATCCACAGGTTTACCCTCAAGGTTACTCAACAGGCATCCCGGCAGCCAATGCAGTAAGCTACCCGCTGGGGCGGTACTAAGGGAGTGTGAGGGATGACCAACCCCTGCCTGTCCACCGCATCTATCTCAAATCTGCACAAGCGCGCTGAGCTTTCGCGAACTTTGCGAGAATTCTTTGACGCACGCGGATTCATCGAAGTACAAACGCCGATCCTATCGCGCTACTGTGTGATCGATCGCCACCTTGATCCAATACGCGTTGCATCCAGCAGTGTTGGGGTCTCTATGCAGGACGATCCCCACACCCGAAAAAAATCCAACGCCACTGAGGAGTTCTGGTACCTTCAAACGTCCCCTGAGCAATCGATGAAACGCTTGCTGGCCTCAGGGCTCGGAAGCTGTTATCAGCTCGGTCCGGTATTTCGCTCAGCCGAGTTCGGCCAAGTTCACAATCCTGAGTTCTCGATGGCCGAATGGTACGACCTGAACGCAGACTTCGAACACGGCCTGAGTCTGCTTGACGAACTCCTACAAGCCCTTCTCAATACGCAACCAGCGAAACGAATACGCTTTGCCGATGCCTTTCACGATGCGACTCAGCTACCACTTTTCGATACTTCCGTCAAAGACCTAGCCGAATGGTCCGTACGGCGAGGACTAGTCGATAAACAGACTTGGTCGCACGACTGGGATGATTGGGTGAACTTGATTTTCTCTTTGGTGGTTCAGCCTACCTTGGGGCTTCCCACATTTGGTCAGCCCACATCTGGTCAGCCCACATCTGGTCAACGCACAACGCGACAGTCCACAACACAACTGCCCACAACACAACTGCCGGCCTTGAAGCCTGTAAATGAACCTGGCCACCCTGTGTTAGTCACCCATTTCCCGGCCTCCCAAGCCGCCTTGGCAAAACTCGATCCAACCGATCCTCGTACCGCCGAGCGCTATGAAATCTTCTACCGAGGTGTGGAACTCGCCAATGGATATCACGAGTTGCTCAATCCGGACGAGCTTGCCAAACGAGCTCGGATTGCAAATGAGCAGCGGGTTGCCGACGGCAAGTTTCCATTGCCTGAAGACAATCCGCTGATTGATGCTATGCGGATTGGGTTTCCATCCTGCTGCGGCTGTGCCCTGGGTTTCGATCGCGTGGTAATGCTCGCTTGCAACGCCACAAGTCTGCGGGAAGTCATCCCCTTCCCCGCCGACATCGCTTGACCTGCCAATCCCGCACTTGCTTGCTTTCTCAAGTCTGCTATATCTCTTTCCAAGCCGAACCTTGCGAGTCGCATCGAATTACACAAAGGATTCGGCATCACATGCGGCGATGCGCTGACCATTGTTTACGTTGCATGTATTTGTGTTGCATTTATTTTTTCGATTGGAATTACTTCGATGTCCAAACATCCAGAGCTTGAACTTACCAACTTCGTTCGCGCGATTCCTGATTTCCCAAAGCCAGGCATTCTTTTTCGCGACATCACCCCGTTGCTCGGTGATCCGAAAGCGTTCGCGGAGACCATTGAGCGAATGGCGGATTTGATCCGTGGCGAGAAAATCGATGCACTCGTGGCCGCCGAAGCTCGCGGATTTATCTTCGCAGCCCCCCTAGCTCTCGCGCTCGGGGCTGCTTTTATTCCGGTTCGAAAACCAGGCAAGCTTCCTTATGAGACCCACTCGTACTCCTACGACTTGGAGTACGGCAGCGACACGCTTCAAATGCACACCGACGCGTTAAAGCCCGGATCGAAGGTATGGATCGTAGATGATCTTCTTGCAACCGGAGGCACGGTTGAAGCTTGCATCAAGCTTCTGGAGAACTTCCGTGCAGAAGTTGTCGGAGCGCTCTTCTGCATCGAATTGGAATTCCTCGATGGTCGCAGCCGACTTGCACCTCATCGGGTAGAAGCCCTTTTAAAGTACTAAGTTAACGTCCACCTTTGCGTGGTCGCTTCCAAGTCGATCGTTTTCCAGCAACTCTCCTGGCGTCCGAGACTCCGAACTCGGCGCTGGGCTCTCCTTCGCTCTGCTGACTTGCATCCTGGCCGTCGATTCCAAACGTCCCATGCGATGAGCCTTCGGAATCTTGGGAATCTCGCAAAGGTTCAAAATCGATTGCCTTGCGTTTGAATAATTCAGGATTGAGTTCCCGTTTCATCTCTAAATTGACGTCTCGGTTCGGAGCCGGTGCGGCAGAAGCTCTACTCGAACGCTTTTGAGGGGCTTCCGACAACGGGTCCTTGATCAACAACCGATTGATACGTTGCTCGATGTCGGTCAACCGATCCCCTTGGTCTTTCGTCACGAAAGAAAAAGCAATTCCGGATCGCCCCATCCGTCCAGTTCGTCCAACTCGGTGTACGTAATCGTCGACTTCGTCCGGCAAATCGAAGTTGATAATGTGGGAGATAGTCGAAACATCGATCCCCCGGCCAACGACGTCGGTCGCCACCAAGATATCGAGCTTTTGTTCACGCAAAGCTCGAAAGACGGTATCGCGCTGCGGTTGGCTCATATCGCCATGGATGGTTCCGAGTCGCAGCGTGCTGCTCGGCTTGCTTGCGAAGTAATTCTCGAGCCGTCGATGCAGCTTCGCCGTCCCAATCTTTGTGCGGCAGAAAATGATCGTTTGGGGTGGTTTTTCACGTTCCAAGAGTTCGAGCAGCGTGTCCATTTTCTTTTCGGTTGCGACGCTGATGAAACGCTGCTCGATCGTCTCGACCGCGACGTCTTTATCAGAGCAATCGATCACTACCGGCTCGAACAAGTAGCGGTTCGCAAGTTCGCGAATCCGTTCGTCCAACGTGGCGCTGAGCAGCAAGGTTTGGCGATTCTCAGGACATCGACGCAAAATCTTCTCGATGCTCGGTCGAAATCCGATATCGAGCATCCGGTCAGCCTCGTCGAGGACCACACACCACAACCCGTGCAACCGCAACGAACCGCGCTCAATGTGATCGATCACACGACCCGGTGTCCCTACCACGACCTGCACGCCCTTCTCCAAAGCCGCCAATTGGCGACGCATGTGCTTCCCCCCCGAAATCTCAAGGACCTCAGTTGGGCAACCAGTTGCAAGACGTTCGAATTCCCCGTGGACTTGGGCAGCAAGCTCTCTGGTAGGAACCAGGACCAACGCTTGCGGTAACGGTGCTTCACGCAAAGGATCGAGTTGTTCTAAGATCGGGATCGCAAAAGATCCCGTTTTTCCCGTGCCCGTTCGGGCTTGACCCAAAACGTCATAACCTTCCAATGCGTACGGTATGACTCGTGCTTGAATCGGGCTCGGTTGGTTCCATCCTAGTTTCCCTAGGGCCCTCTGCATCACTGGCGAGAGGGACATCTCGGAGAAACTCTCCGGCATAGCTGGCGTCATAAACTGTACTTTCCTTACAAATTCTCTACGTCTACCATACCTTGTAATTACCCT
>Ga0315908_10004333_pt1 | contig 10242 bp, 5 predicted proteins | sample LakEriMetagenome_12_FD_203520 | JGI IMG/M metagenome (GOLD analysis project Ga0315908, IMG submission 203520) | Freshwater fungal communities from buoy surface, Lake Erie, Ohio, United States - Buoy 4 MA124 | ecosystem: Environmental > Aquatic > Freshwater > Lake > Lake biofilm | place: USA...
CAAATTTATTCAATTTCATTTATTTTATAAACTTAATCATTTTAAGTTATCTATAATAATTTAGGAAATGTATTTTATTCTTCTTATTTTTTTATTATATTTTAATCTTTTAAAGATGTTTATGATAATTAATTAGTCAACTTTTTTTCTTCTTTTTTTTCTATAAAAGATATATCATTTTAAGATTTTTAGTATTATTTTATTCGAAAATTATTTTATTATTTAATATATTTAATTTCTTTATTTTCATATTTCTATTCTGTTTGACTATCTTTTTTTTCTATTTTATCATTATTTATTTAGCTTATATTATTTTGTTAATTATACATACTACATAATCTTTATTTGTCATTATAATTAGATAAGTTTACTTCTTTTAACTTTAAAAATAAATATTTATATAATAAAAATACTTTTTAACTATAATGTCTCTATTAACCTTATCCTTTTAATTATTTTTCTATTTGATAAATTTCTTAAGATTTATCCGTATTTATATGATGAATATTATTTAATTATTTTAATTATTATTGTGACTATAATTAATTTGATAATTTATGATCAATATTTTTTTCAATTTCATTAAATTATTATATTTGATTTTATTATGGCGAAGTTTATGACAAAAATTATGCAAAAGAAATTTAAGATTATTCTTTTTATTCTTTAAAATCTTTTTAAATTGATATTTATTAATTATCATCAATTACTTTTATGAAATTCATACTTTTAATTTTTTCTTAAATTTCAAAAAATTCATAAACTTTATATCTTTTTTTTAGTTATAAGATATTTAATTAGATAATATCATATTATATAATTTAGTTTATTGATGGTCTATTCTCAGGATTTTTTTATAATAAATTTCTGATTAAAAGTAAAATCTATTAATTAAATTCAAAATCTAAATCTTTATAAAATTAATATTTTGGTTGATCATTTATAATACTTTAAACTACGCTCTATAAATAGTAATTAAATAAAATATTTAAAATTATATTTTAATAAAGAATAATTATTACATGAATACTTTTTCCTTAAAAAGGTTTTTCTAAGAAATACATTTCATATAAAGCACATCCCATCATCCATATATCAGTTTTGTGATTGTATTGTTTTCCTTCACAAATTTCAGGAGAAATATAGAAAGGAGTCCCCAATGAAGTTTAAGTTAAATCTTCAGTTTTATCTAATTTTTTTGCGATTCCAAAATCTCCTAATTTAATGAGTCCTATTTTAGTAAGAAATATGTTTTATAATTTAATATCTCAATGAAGAATATGATTATCATGTAAATATTTGACAGCTAGAACTAATTATGTAAACCAATTCAAAATTAAAGACTCGTCTAATTATTTTTTATCTAACTAACTTTCTTCTACTCATTATTTTAAATCGCCTAAAAATTAATTATTTGTTAAATAATACCATCATCAGCATATTCCATATAAATAATAAATCTATTATAAATTTATGCAAATTCATAACATTTTATTATATTAGGATGATCAAGTTATTGCATAACTTAAACTTCATTCATCACATGATGATAATCATTTTAAATATTAGTTAAATGTATTTTTTTTTGAGCCATTAATTTTTTATCAGAATTTCTTTCAACTAATATTACATCTCCAAAACTGCCTTAGCCTAGTTTGCATATTCTTTTATAAATTTATTATTAATTTTTCATTATTATAATTTATTAATCTTCTAAATTAAAAATTTTAATTTAATAATTATTAATAATAGAACATAAAAATCTAATTTAAATAAAAATATTTTGAATTGACAATTTAAAAATACATTATAAAATAAATTTATTTTATCAAATATAATTTAATTTTTTTAATCTTGCCATTCTTCTTCTTTATAATAAAATAGAAATAAATATAGCTATAATCAAATTTGTATCTTTAATTTCTTTAATAACATTAAAAATTGATTAATTTCCAGTAATTATAGCATAAAAAGGTATTGCGCAGGTTTTCTGATCTATTTCTGGAGATAAATAACCACCCATATTTCTTCTATACCTATAATCACAATGTTACCCTCCTATAACTGCAAAAATTAATGGAAAACTATAAAGAACTATTTCTCCAATAAAAGGGGTACCAAAGGCATATCCTTAATTATTAAAAATTATAATAAATATTTGTTTATATTTTTAATTTATTATTTATTTACCTAGTCCTAAAAATCCCAAGGACCATAATTTTTCATGCCTAGTAATTCTTTTAAATCCCTTTATTTCATTTGGGTTTTCTGCTTTAATATCAAAAGGACATCTTAGTTAAGAATTTCCTTTATTTTGTTTAGGATTAATAGGTGTTCTCATATTTGGTATGGATTGAGAAAATCCAATAAGACCTATTGTCTTAAATTAATTAATTATATTTTTACTTAGAATATAAAAGCTGAATATTTAAATTTGTTGCTTAATTTATTCCATAATACTGGTCCTTTATTTCGAGAGTATTTAAAATATCCATAAGCAATACTAGCCATCGCTAAAGTAGAGCATGTTGAATAAATTTAAATGTATCTTTTTTCTCCTAAATGATTTATTATATAATCTCTATTATGACTTACTATAACATTTTCTCCAATAAAACTCATCCATCCAATAGCTATAAATTTTACTCCTTTATCTTTAAAATATTACATTCTATTATATTATTAAATATGTATTTTATTTTTTTAGTATTTAATATTAACTATAATTTTGTTTATAATTAATTCAATTTTCTTATTGAAGATAATTTAATAATTTATAATAAAATAATTTAATCAATCAGTTCCTAATTGATCATAATGATAACCATAACTTCCCATCCAAATTCTTATTACAATAAAACTATGATATAAGCCAGGAATAAAAACTAAAATAAATAATAAATATTTAAATACCGAGTATTCCTAATATAAAAAGTGATATAGTATTTTTAAGAGATGATAAAGAAGTAGTTTATGTATATCCATTATAAAGAAAGAATAAACCAGAAAACAATAAAAAGAATGACTTAAAATAATTTATAATAATTTACTAGAAATATTTTTTTATATTTTGGTCTTCCAAATGGAATTAAAGCGGGAGGTTCTTCAATTTTAAATCTTCTTTTTTTTCCCCATTTACAATATACTGTAAAACCATTTTCATCTATTTCAGTTTCAGATAATAAATCTTTATCTTACAAATAAACAACATCTTATTAATTATAAGTTCTATTTTTCATGATAATTTATATTTAAATTGTTTAAATTTATAATTATTATAAATTATATTTTAGAAAAATTAAATATATAATCTTTATAATAATAAAAGTTTATTTAATTTATGAATAATATAATATTACAAAATAAATCTATACTTGAAAATTGAATTTTTATTAAATAGATAAATGAATAAATAATTTTATTTCGGTTAATTTCTTATAGATAATAAATAGATATTTCTAAATACAGATAAAATTATAGGTTTTGTAAATATTAGACCTTTTGTTTAAGGCCATATTCTTGTTAGTCCAAGAAAAAAGGTATAAAAGTTATAAGATTTAGATTAAATGTATTAATAAGAATTATGGTTTCATGTATAAAAACTTCATAAAATGTTATTAGATATATATTGCGTATCATTTTTATTAGTAAAATAAGAAAAATATTTAGATATGTATTCAGAATGGAATTTAAAGTGGATAATCAGTAAAACATGTTCATGTTCATTTAATGCCTTTATATGATTAAAAAACAGATAAATCAACATTCGATAATGCCCAAATATAAACTAGAAGTATTTAAGAAATGGAGTAAGAATCTCAAATTTATATCAATTATTTGTTAATAATTTGATTTTATTTATCATATAATTTATAATTTTTATTTATTTTTTTATAAAATTTTATTTTTTTATTCATAAATTTTATAATATTTATTTATTTAATTTATATAAAATTATTGATTATAATTAATATTTTTATAAAGTATTTATATTTTTATATAAAATATTTTTATTTAAAATGTTTCTTAGAAAGCTGTTTTATAAAAAAATAGAAATATTAATGAGAAATATTTGAATAATAAATTAATATAATTAATGACGAAATATATTTTTACAGATTATTAAATAAATTAAAATTATTAAAGTATGAAAGATAATTAGAATCCTTTTTGATAATAATGTTAAGATTAAAGAAAAATAGAAATTTCATTAGAGAATAAACAGATAATATAAATATGAATATTTATGAAGTAATTATAAATAATTGCAAAATATAATATTAAAAATCATTATATAAAATAGATTATAGAATATAATATTAATTATAAAAGGATTATAATTGAATAAAATAGATTATTAAATATAAAAAATTTGATTAAATTATTAGGGTTTAAATATAAAAGAATAAATTATTAAAAAATATAATTATAAATTAATAATGATTTCTAGTTCGAATCTTAGCACAATTTTAAGAGTCCCTATTGGACTGTGGAGTGCAAGGGACTAGTTAGAAAAAGAGTATAAAATTCTATATCAAGTTGGAAAGGGGTCCTATGGGTAATCTAATTATAAATTAATACTAAAATAATTAGATAATTATCATATATCAAGATTATTGTATTAAAAAAATTGTTTATAAATTATAAAAGTTAAGTGTATTATGGAACTACTTTAAATGGAGCTCATAAAGAAGTAGCAATAAAAGTAATAAAATCAGAATATGAAAAAAATGGAATCCATCATTATATTTTAAAAGAAATATAGAATTTAAAATAATTGAATCATTAAAATGTAGTGAAACTTGAAGAAGTGTTTTTAGAATAATAAAAAATAACTTTAGTGTTTGAATATATGACTCATGATTTTTATGAATTAGGAAATTTCGGTAAAAAATTAAGGTTCAATTACGATTAAATAAGATAAATAATAAAATAAGTTTTATAAGGACTATGTTATATTCACAATAAGAAAATAATTCATAGAGATATAAAGCCTGCTAATATTTTATATAACAATGAAGGTGAAGTTAAAATAGCTGACTTCGGTTTATCGATTCAAAAATAAAGAGAAAATCGTTTAAACACAAGCAGAGTGGTGACTTTGTGGTACAGAGCACCTGAATTATTATTGGGATCATAATAATATTCTTATGAAATAGATATTTGGTCAGTAGGCTGCTTTTTAGCTGAATTGTTAATTGCATTCCCTTTATTTTGAGGAGATAATGAGCAGAGATAATTGGAAAAAATCTATGAATTATGTGGACCCATTACTGAAAATAATTGTCCTTAAGTCAAAAATTACAGATTTTTTCATGAATTAAAACCTTAAAAATTATATTAAGAATGTCTTAAAAGTTTTATAATTTAAAAGTGTAATTTTGTCTAAGAAGAAGATGATTTTGTATTGGATTTGCTTTAAAAAATGCTTACTTTAAATCCTGAAACAAGGATTTCTGCTGAAGAAGCCTTATCTCATTAATATTTTTAAAAAAATGAGAGCCAATTTGTATGGCCCGAATTTAAAGACGAAAGATATTTAAAATTTAAGTAATATAATCCAAATAAAATCTATAACTATGATCATAATTTTAATTTCCAACACAATAAATAAAATCATTTCAATAATAAAGAGCATTTAATTATAAATAATTAATATTTAAAAAATAGCTTTAAAAAAAATATAATCCATAATAAAAATAATTAGAAGATTATTAATATTTAGATAAACTAAAATATAAATATCATTCAAAACTAAAATTTTCAGTATTTTAATTAAAACTAATCTTAAGTGAACATGAACAACAATTAACAAAAGTAATTATTTATAAATTAAATTTTTTCATTTTTTCTTTTTAAGTGAATAAAACTTAAAAAATAATATTGATTAAATACAATTAAATTTTGAAGATCATCATATAACTAAACGAATTAAATTATAATAGTGTAATAATAACTTATATTCAGTTAATTAAAAAGATCATTTGTGATTTTCATCTAAATAAATAAAATAATAAAAACGAAATTTGAAAAATAAATAAAAATAAAAAAAATTAAATACATATTTTATATTAATAATATAAATTAAATATTAATAATTTATGAATTGTTAAGGCATAAGCTAAATTTATGAAAAAAAAAATTTTATAATTTCGTAAAATGAATTATCTTTGAATTAAAATAATTGAAAATTAAAAATAAGTAAAAATGTAGTTTATAATGATGAAAAACTTAATTTGTAAATAATTATTGAAGAGTTATAAGAGTTTTCTAAAAAATTGGATTTTAATGTTAATAAATTAACATTAAACATTTAAGATAAATTATTCATAGCTTTTAATAATACGATTGATTAAATAATGAAACAATTAGTTTATTACAAATAATAATTATAAGAATCAGTAGTTTATTAATAATAACAAAAGTATTTTATATAATTTATTGGTAAGGTGAATAAATGAACTTGATGATACAAATAAATAAAAATAATTAAAATATGATTTACTTTTTGCTCAATAATAAGAATTAAAAAAATAATTAAAGATAAAATAAGATGAAATAAGTGGTATTTTATAATATTTTATAATTAGAATTGAATAATAATAATTAGAAAATCCTCGAAATAGCTTTAAATTAATCTTATAAAAATCAAATTTAATAAATTCAAAGTTTGAATATTTAATAAAAGTTTGAAAATTTTAAAATAGTAGATAAAAGAATAAAAACTATATAAAGACAAAGCATAAAAGATTTTATAGATGAGTTTGAAGTAAGTCTTTAAACATAATCTGAATTTCTTACTGATATAAGTTAGAATAACAAAGAATCAATTAATTAAGATTTGATTGATAAATTAAAGTAAATAATTTAAAATAGTTTTTAAAATTAACATATTAAATAAGATAAAAAAAAATATAATTAAAATTAAATGAAGATTTCTAGTAATTAAATGTCAAATTAATAATAAATATATGATTACTTTATTTAAATTTATCAAGAACTGAAAATGAAAAAAGAAATAGTTAATACTGACAATGAATTTGAGGGAATGAAATATATTAAAAATTATTCTTAACTTTAACATGTTAACAACTAATTAAAGGATTTCAAATTTTTAGATAAACTAATATTATTTATAAAATTATTATCTCATGATTAAATACTTGATTTGTTAAAAACTTTAACATTTTCTGAAAAATGTTGTGATTATAGAAATAATTGCATTTATAATATTTCAGAATCTTAAAGATAAATATGTTAAGAAATATTTTAAAATAGAATTAGACTTAATATATTGGATAAAAACAGCCAATTAAAAAGTTTAAGATCTACAAGTTTGTAAGATAAATAATTAACAAACACTAAAAAGGATAAAAAGGATATAGAATTTTATAAAACTTCAACAGGATATAATCCCAAAAAAATAATTTTTGATCCTAAATATAAAAGTTATTCTATAGATTTTAATTTAGATTATAATATGTGGGATAAAATAAAACAGAAAAACAGAAAATATAATTGAAAATTATAAAAAATATATTATTAAAATATAAATAAATTATATAATAAATAAAAATGAAGTAAAATTATTATAGATATTTTATTGTTCTTTTATTTTTATTGTTTGAAATTAATTTAATAAAAATTTAAAAGAAGAATTCTTTAAAAAAAAAGATAATGAAATCAAGTCTTCATTAAAAGTAAAAAAAGTATTTGTTAAACAAAGAATAAAAAATAGAAAACATAAAACTTAAAATGCATAAAAGTAAAGCTCGAAAGAATAAACAAGATGAAGATGATGATGATGATGATTTTGAATTAATTGAATTTAAAGAAAGATTCTTTGATCTTGAAAAGGAAATGAAAATAAGATTTGAAAACAATTAAATGACCTTATAAAATCTACAAGCTTTGTTAAAGAATAGAAAATTAAGTTAAAATGAAATTAAATATGTATTTAGTACAATAGATGTAGATAAAAATGGACTTTTATCAGAAAAGGAATGGACAAGTTTTTATCACCATATTTTAACAGCTTTAGATTATTGTGATGGAAATGGAAGCTCAAGACTATCAATTGAAGGTAAATCATAATAAAAATTATAATAATAATAATTATTATTATAATATTAGTAATATTAACAATTTTATTCATTTTGATATAAAATATAAATATTAATAATTTTAAAAATAATAATAATAATAATATTAATAATATAATGATACTAGTAATAATATTGATAATATAAAGAATAAAAATGATAATAAAAATATTAGATGAATATAAATGATTTTTGATTTAGGTATGATGTCATGCATAACAAACACAGATGCTTTTGAGAACATCCACTAGTTAGGTCGAGACGTGGAGAAGTTCAGTTTCATCTTTGACAAGAATAAGGATTAAGATGAGATGAACATCTTTGAGTTCTTATATGTGAAGAGATTGAACTTGGCTTGGGGAGAATGTGCGAGTGGAGGGCCGTCTCTTAGTATGGCTAACATTCCTTGTGCCATGAGGATCACAGTGCCTGATATGGTTGCTGATATTCAAGATAGCAAAATGATACTCTCTGCATATGCAGCCATGTAGACTGGTAGCTTTAAAAACATTCCTGCATCTCTTGATTTATGGGCATTTGCAGAAATGAGTTATCTTTATCTTTATTTCTATGCTTATTAAGTTCCTTTTGTTGATGGGCTTATTACAAAGAAGGATATGCATAGGGTACACATCTTTTTTATCTTATTATATATTTATATAGCATAAATAATCAAATTTATATTAATCATTTCAAATTCAAACTAAATTAATATATTTTTGTTTATAAATTTGTGTTAATATTAATATTCATACTTATTTAATTTAATGTTTATATTTAAATTTATATTAATATTTAAATTTATTTTAATATTGATATATAAATTAAAATAAAAATATTTATATTAACATTAACATTAATCTATTTAAATGAATATAATAAATTAAATTGATAGGCAATTTTTTTCCAAAATATGCCAACAACAATGAATAACGGTATTGTAGATAGTCTATTTTAAGGTAATGAACATTTAAATTTACAACAATTTACTTTGGCTATGCTTATTTTCAAAACATTTAAGAGGAGTGCAAAAATAAATCCAAATTTTTTAAGTGAAGATGAGTGGATTGATTGTTTGAAACAGAAAACATTCAGTGTGAATGTATTAAGAAAAATAGAAGGCATGTATATTCCTACATTAGAGCAATACTAAAATGCTAGTGATAGTGTTGGACAAAAGTATTTCACTGAAAATCAAATGCTCATGACCTTTTTGTAGATTGGTGAACAAGTCTCAAATGCCAATCATAACAAGTAAGATCCTGACAATTTCGATGAGGAAAAATAAAGGTATATTATATTTATTATATTTTTATAATTTATCAAATACTATTCATTTATTGTCAATATTTTTAATTCATATAATAATAAATATTTATTTATATTTTTTTAATTAAAATATAATTATTCTTATTGAAAGGTTAGTGTATAGATAATTTGAATACAAAAATAAATAGCAAATGGACTTCAATCATTTTGTAAGGTTCTTCAAATTGACTTGGTATTTCTTAAACATCGACTGAGATTCAAATAATTATGTGACTTATGTTGAAATCAGGGAATCTATAAAAACCTTCGAATCTCCAATTGACTTCTCTGTAGAAGAGAAATAAGATCTTCATCAGTGCAAAGATTTTATTACTGATCCTATTTTAAATTAACTTGATATTAAACAATTCTACTCCATGTTTCTATATAAAGATGTATTTTAATTCTATAGGTAAATATCTATTTTAATTTAAATAAATATTATTATTCAACATAAAAATAATTTTAAATATAAAATTATAATTTATATAAATTTCAAAATAAAATTTAAAATTAGGCAATCAAACTTTATCAGCTTTATAAATGAAGCTAACTTAAAGATGGCAAATTACATGTTAGGATTCAAAACTGTGGAAAGCACTTTAGATAAAAGCAAGTAAGGAACTGATCCAACTACTAATTTACCACTTTTTAATTATTGGATTGCTTTTAAGGATGTTCTCAGATTAGATATTGTTTGTGTTAAATTTAAAAGGTTCGACGAAATGGAAGAAAAAGTTAACGAAACGGTCAAATGATATTAATAATTACATCTATAAAGTACATCAATAATAATTATTTAAACAAAAATAATAATATATAAAATAATAAA
>Ga0315908_10004340_pt1 | contig 10231 bp, 7 predicted proteins | sample LakEriMetagenome_12_FD_203520 | JGI IMG/M metagenome (GOLD analysis project Ga0315908, IMG submission 203520) | Freshwater fungal communities from buoy surface, Lake Erie, Ohio, United States - Buoy 4 MA124 | ecosystem: Environmental > Aquatic > Freshwater > Lake > Lake biofilm | place: USA...
TCCAGTGTCAAGAAATATCAGCTAAAAAAGGTCTTAACGTAGACAAACTCCTCGAAAAAGTTCTCCTGGAAGCTGAAATGATGGACCTTAAAGCAAACCCGAACAGGAGAGCAAAAGGTACCGTAATTGAAGCCACCCAAGAAAAAGGACGTGGTATCGTTTGTAGCATGCTTGTGCAAACAGGAACACTTCGCGTGGGAGATCACGTAGTTGTTGGACCTTATTACGCCAAAGTTCGTGCTCTCTACAATGAAAGAGGCGGAAAAATCGACAATGCACCACCAAGTACACCAGTAAAAATGCTCGGTTTCTCCGATGCCCCTACTGCCGGTGACGCTTATGTGGTATTTGCAGACGAAAGTGAAGCAAAAACATTGGCCAACAAACGTTTGCAGTTGGTACGTGAACAAGGTATTAGAACCAAACGTCATATTACTTTGGACGAAATCGGCCGTCGTTTGGCTGTAGGTAACTTTAAGGAATTGAAGTTGATCGTGAAAGGTGATGTGGATGGTTCAGTTGAAGCATTGGCCGATTCATTGATGAAGTTAACAACAGAAGAAATTGCTGTAACAGTCATCCACAGCGGTGTAGGTCAAATCACAGAAAGCGATGTATTGCTCGCCTCTGCATCTGACGCCATCATCGTGGGCTTCCAAGTTCGTCCATCCGCAAAAGCCAAACAAATCGCAGAAAACGAGGAAATCGATATCCGTACTTACGCCGTAATCTACCAAGCCATCGACGAAATCAAACAAGCCATGGAAGGCATGTTGAGTCCTGATGTGGTAGAAAAAATCATCGGTAACGTAGAAATTCGCGAAGTATTCAAGATTTCGAAAGTGGGTACCATCGCCGGTTGTTATGTAACATCAGGTGTGATCGAACGCAAAGCAAAATTGCGCGTAATCAGAGACGGTGTTGTAATCCATACCGGAGAATTGAACTCACTCAAACGTTTCAAAGACGATGTGAAAGAAGTAACCAAAGGCTATGAATGTGGTTTGCAAGTGGAACGTTTCAACGATATCGAAGTAGGAGATTACCTCGAAATCTTTAAAACTGAAGAAGTAAAGCGAAAACTGTAATTTTTGGTACAGACTTTGCTTTATACACAAAAAATAAACATCATGAGAAAAACATTGACTCTTTTGGCCGCCGTTTTGGCTTTCGTTACCACCAGCTTCGCTCAAACTGAAGATGGTATCAAATGGGAAAAGAAATCACACGACTTTGGTTCTATCAAAATGGGCCCCAAAGCTGATGTAACATTCAGATTCACCAACACAACCAAAGCCCCTGTGGTGATCACTTCAGCCAATCCTTCTTGCGGTTGCACCGCTTCTGAATACACCAAAACCCCCATCATGCCCGGTAAAACTGGCGAAGTTACCGCTAGCTACGGCACCGATGGAAGACCTGGTTTCTTTCAAAAGTCTATCAAAGTGAACTTCGACAATGGCACTTCTACCGATCTAATCATCAGCGGTACAGTGAACACCGAAGCAGCTCCCGCAGGCAAAAATAACGAGTTGAAATAATGAGGTTGCTTGTCGTTTGCTCACTATTTATCGCTGGCCTTACAGCCCAAGTGGCCAACGCCCAAGTGATTACTAGCCCCAACGCAGTAACCACCAAAAGCAGCAACGCCAGCATCAAATTTGAAAATACTTCCCACAGTTTTGGGAATATCATCGAAGGCCAAATCGCCCGCTATGATTTCAAATTTGTAAACACAGGCACCGAACCCCTCATCTTGTCTAATGTATCCGCCAGTTGCGGTTGTACCACCCCAAAATGGCCCAGAGAAGCCATCGCACCGGGTAAATCTGCTGTAATTACTGCAGAGTACAACAGCCAAGGCAGACCCGGAACCTTTACCAAATCCATTTTCGTGAAAAGCAATGGTGGCGATGTCACCCTCACCATCTCAGGAAATGTGGTTAAAGAACCCGAACAACCCCGCTCACCCATTATCATTCGATAACATAAAAGACTGGCCTCGCCAGTCTTTTTTTTGCCCCCACACAACAAAACACCCAACCTTTACGTCTACCTTCCCAAAAACCCATCTCAACCCATCGCCATGAAATATATCCTTACCCTCCTAGCGATCATTGCCTCTACCATCAATACCACCCAAGCACAACAACCACTTACCAAACCCGTTGAAATCCTTGGTACCACAGTAGTAGAAGTCAATGCCAACTCCGGCGATATGGTTGAAGTCGTATTCCACCTCCGAAACAACTCACTCGACGATTTTTACATCGCCCAAATACAAACCGATTGCCACTGCATCAACGCAGTTCACCCCCAAATGGTGAAACACCTAACCCAAGACTCCGTAACCGTTGTCCTCAACACCAATAACATTCCCCCAGGCACATTCACCAAAAAAGCCTACCTAGAAACTCCAGACGATAAAGTTGTTGAACTCATACTTCAAGGCAACCTAAAAGTCATCAAACCCATTACCAAGGCCGGACAAAAACCCATCATTTACAAGCCCGTTCACATACGTCTACACAACAACCAAAGCAATTTACCACAGGTACAATGGCTAAAAACCGCCCACGATTTTGGTTACGTGAAAGCACCAGAACCCGCCAAAACCGAATTCAAATTGCTCAACCTCGGCCCAAACCCAATCGAAATCAAAAGCGTTGAACCAGGCTGCAGCTGTACCATTTCCGATTACACAAAAGGAGCCATCGGCGCCAATCAAACCGCATCCGTGACAGCCGCGTTTACCACCAAAGGCGCTTTTGGCTATTTCAAAAAATTCATCAAAGTAGAACTCACCGATGGTCGGGTTTACCAACTTTCCATCACCGGAAACGTAGAACCTGAATAAGGTCAATCACACCATTCACCGCCGCACATTCAACGTGCCACCCGTGTGTAAAAACACCACCGGATAAACACCGTTCACCGCTTCAATCTCTCCCCGAAGCACTTTCCCCTTCAACCATTCATTCAATCCAAACAGTGCCTTGCCCGTGTAAATGGGCTCAAAAGGCATTGCGTTCGCTTCCATTACCCTTTCTACAAACTCATCCAAGCGCTCATCGGCCTTGGCATACCCACCCCATTCATATCCCAACTCCCATTTTAAAGCCTCTTCGGACAATCCCATCAAAGCAGCAAATGCCCTTTGCTCCACCAAATTTTTCAAAACCAATACCGGATGTACCTCAACGCCATCCCATCTCAAACATCCTCCCAATATTGAATTATCCAGAGCCCGCCTCAATCCAACCGCCGTGGTTCCAGTGGCACTCGCATGAAACACCGCTTCGATCTTTGTATCAAACTTAGCCCAACCATCAACCAAAGCCCCAAAGCCCAGTAAACCCAATTCCCCAACACCACCCTCGCCCACCACACACACCTCATCCTCTAACAATCCCAAATTGCCCAACACCGTTTGCAAGGCAGCCACTTTATCGCGATATACACTGCGCGACACCCCAATCACCTCCATCCCCGCAGCACGAGCAACACGCAAATAATGATTGTCTAAAGGTTCATCGCCCCGAAGTATTCCTATACTCCGAACACCACTCAACTCCGAAGCCACAGCCGCAGCCACCAAATGATTGCTGTAAGCACCGCCATAAGTAACCAAAATGCGCTTGCCTTTTGCCGACATCTCCGCCAAATGTCCCACCAACTTCCGCCATTTATTGCCCGATATCACCGGGTGAATCAAATCATCGCGCTGTATCCAAACATCACCAGCAGGCAAATGCAACACCTCCAAGGGCGGGTGCAAATTCAATGTCTCAAATCCGGAATTCAAGCCCAGCGTCATCGCCCCAAGCCCCCCGAAAGCGGCAAGCCCAACAATTCACGCAAACTTCGCGCAGCCACCGAGTGATACCCTGGCTCCGCCTGTAAAAAGATCTCCGTAGCCATTTCCTTGCCCTGGGCAAACGCAGGCTCATATTTTCCATCCCTCACTACATACTGCGCCAACAACGCCTCGTAAATGGGCATCAAGAACTTCCGGCGACCCACCTTCAACAAAAAATCATGCATGGCTTGATATGCAGGCCTATAATCACTCTGAATCGCCAACACAAACCAATCACAAGCGATTTCAGCATTCTGAGTTTGGGTGAAACCAAAACGCGCGTCCAAACCAGCCATCTCTTCGCGCGACAACCGTCCGGGCGATCCATCCGCACGTGTATGCAACTGTCTCAGCAAATGCAACCAATGATGCGTGGTGAAGCCAGTGGTATCGATTACTGAAGCATCGCAAGGCACAGAATAACCGCGGTGAAGCGGCTCCCCACTCACCAAAAAGTTCGATACTTGCTGTTCCACTCGCTGAAACGCCTTGCTCTCCAATTCGGGAAACCCTCCCACACCCCCTGATGGCAAACCTGGACCATCAATCCATGCCGCAACCAAAGGTTCAAAATTCGCCCATAACGGCAAAGTGCGATTCTCAGCAACCGCGATCTTCGACGAGGATGCCGCGGGTTCAATGAATGATGCCGAAACCTGCCCATCATGAAATGCCTTCAAATCAGCCAAAAATAGATCGGTGGTTACCGTGCCAAACGCATACTTGCTAAAATGACCATTCAAAAATTCGTCAAACGCAACCCTACCGTACATCTGTTCCAGCATCATCAAAAAGAAACGACCTTTTTCATAAGCGATATCCGTGAGTCCTTCGTCTGGATCGCGATCGCCAAGATGCAGGCGCAGGTGACTGTCGTCTGGAGATTCCTTCATCATCCAGCCCAACGTTTTGTCGAGTTCTCCTTTGCCCAACACCCGCAGCATATCGGCATAATCGGCCCCATAAAGGCGTTCCATGATGCGCGATTCAACGTAAACGGTAAAGCCCTCATTGAGCCAAAAATCGTCCCAGGTGCGATTGGTCACCAAGTTTCCGCTCCAACTGTGCGCCAATTCATGCGCGAGCAAACTCACCAAACTCCGATCCCCCGCGATGATGGTGGGGGTGGCAAATGTAACCACGGGATTTTCCATGCCCCCAAACGGGAAACTGGGCGGAAGTACCAGCACGTTATAATCGCCCCAAGCGTATTCCCCAAACATGTCGCTGGCGGCATCGACCATTTTTTGCAGGTCGGCAAATTCCCAAACGGCCTTATCAAGCAGTTTGTGCTCGGCATAAACCCCGGTATTTTTTCCGAGCGATTTGTATCCAAACGAGCCTACGGCGATGGCCATGAGGTAGCTAGGGATGGGTTTTTTCTGTTCGAAGCGATGGACTTTGTTGTTCAATAAAAGATCTCCCTCGGGATTACCGAGTTTCACGGCACTCATCACCACGTTGAAATCCATAGGATTGATGTCCGGATCCTCTACGCCGATGCAGTCTTCCCTACTAGAACGATGGCCATTTGCGTCAACAATTGCGCCGCCTGCGGCGGCGCAAACCACCTTCACCTGGGCTGAATATGTAAATCTCACACTGGGTTTGTCTTGCAACGGGATCCACGTGCGGGCCAAAATGGCCTGACTTTGACTGAATAAAAATGGATGGGGTTGATCGTAGGTTTGTGCGGGCGATAGCCATTGAAGCGCCCCGGCCGAAGGCCGGGTTCTGTAGTGAATCACAATCTTCGATTGTGACCGCGGTACCTCTATTTCCAATGGTTTCCCAAACAACAACGAATCCGCTGTTCCAACACCCACAGAATATGTTAGCCTCTTCGCCTTAGACTTCACACTACCCGTTTTATTATCGTAGGCGCCTCCACCGTATACCCCCAACACATCCATGTCGCGGTGATCCAACAACAAAATATGATTCCCCGTGATCGGATTGAAATGATACGGTGGCACTGAGCCCGGCTTGCGATTATCACGCAAATACGCATGCACCAAATCATACTCTACCCATCCTTCAATCGATTTATCCGCGAAATTTACCTTCAAATGCATATCGATGTGCTTGATCACAAACTCCCCATCATTAGCATAACTGTGTCCCTGCAGCACTTGAGCACCCTCGCCAAAGTATGGCGAACGTCCACCACAAGCACGCACATCGCCCATACCAAAAACCAGTAATAGCAAACCCAAAAAGACAAAACGCAGTGAAGACAAACGATTCTCCTTACGACCACTCACCCTCCCCACAAATACATGCAAATTTTCCATTATCAACAAAAATACAAACCAAACCCTATCTTTGCCTCATCATTCGGGGTGCCTCTAATCGAGCGCTGAGATTATACCCGCCAACTTGATCAGGATAATGCCTGCGCAAGGAAATGTCACCGCCCCTTTGGCTGTGCTCCGGATGAAATAACCATTCATCCATGAAAAAAAACCTCATTTTCACCCTGCTGTTCGTCCTACTGGGACCCGCTTTCAACAACCTATCGGCACAGCAAACCAATGCCAATACCACTTCTGGGAATAACACGTCGAATAACGCTTCCAACAAATCCGCGACCGTACAACCTGCGACCTTACAAAACGATTCCGCCACCGAGGTAGAAGCCATCGAAGCGGCCATGGTCAATGCCGTTAACCTAGGTAACCCTCGCAGCAACCTCACCAGCATGGTGGTATCGATCCAACAAAAAAATCCATTGACCGTTGAAAATTTGGGTCGCGATATCCCCTTCCTCACCCAATCTCTCACCAATGTCATCTCCACCTCAGACGCAGGAAACGGCATTGGCTACTCCGGTATTCGCGTGCGTGGTTCCGATGCCACCCGCACCAATATCACCATCAATGGTGTTCCCATCAACGACGCCGAAAGTCAAGGTACATTCTGGGTAAATATGCCCGATTTGAGCTCATCCATCGGTAGTTTGTCGCTCACCAAAGGGGCTGGACTCTCAACCCACGGGGCTGGTGCGTTCGGTGCTACCTTGGCCATCGGAACCGAAACCAACAGCAATGCACCCTACTACCAGATCGATCAGAGCCTTGGAAGTTTCGGAACCATCAGAACCACCCTCAAAGGCGCCCTCAAACCCATCAAATTGTCGAACCAAGAAACCTTGTTCATATCTGCCCGACTCTCAGAAATCCTCTCTAATGGATTCGTAGACCGCGCATCCTCAAATTTACTGGGCTATCAAACCGCCATCGCCTACGAGAAAAAGACCCCGAAACCCCGTAAAATGCCGGCAGATAAAGACAATGTTTTACCAAATGATAAACGACCGAAAGTCACCGATTATCACTATACCCGCGTAAAGTTTTTGGCCTTCGGCGGCAAAGAAACCACCTACCAAGCTTGGTGGGGTGTGCCCATCGAAAAGTATAACCTCGGACAAACCTACGATTCCACCAATTTCGCGGCCCTACAAAATCATTACTTGCGCAACAGCGGCTTCCAAGGAGCCACCTATCGCAACGGCATCGATAGTTCAAACCTGTTCAACGCCAATCCCAACCGATACAATTATTACACCTACGACAACGAGGTCGACAACTACCAACAGCACCACCAGCACCTTTACCTCACCCACGACTACTTTGGCAAACACCACCACCGCAAACAATGGGCAGCCACGCTCTACCACACTTTCGGAACGGGTTACTTCGAGCAGTTTCGCTATGGCGATGCCTTTTCAAAATACAACATCCCTCCCATTCGCATGGCGGGCGACACCAACATCACGGTGCTCCTTTCTGCGTCTGATCTGGTACGTCGCCGTTGGCTACGAAACAACCTCATCGGCGTAAATCTGCACCACAGCATCGAACAAAACAAAAACAATTGGCTGTTTGGACTCGGTGCGAACCAATATTATGGAAATCATTTCGGACAGGTAACAAAAATTTTGGCACTGTCAACCCCCGAACAAAACCCACCACGGGAGTACTATCGCGGCATTGGCAACAAATCGGATGTGAACGCTTTTGTGAAATTTAACCGCAGGGTGGCTATCGGACAGAACGATAAAACCCGAGGAAGTGTGTATGCCGACATGCAATTGCGCAAGGTGAATCACGTGGGCAGCGGCACAGACAACGACCTCCGAACCATCGATTTCAAGGGCAATTTCTTGTTTTTCAACCCCAAAGCGGGATTCCAATTGCAGCATGCCACATACCATCACATCACTGGATACGTGGGCGTGGCCAATCGCGAACCGTCTCGTTCAGATTTCACCGACAACCTCAGTGGCGATGTTCCAAGGCCTGAGCGAATGATCAACGGTGAGTTGTCTTACCTATCAACTTTCCCAGCGCTGCCAACCATCAACGGGAAAAGCAGTGACAACCACTTCCGCATCAATGCCTATTACATGCACTACAAAGATCAGTTGGTGTTAACGGGTGCGGTAAACGATGTAGGTACCCCGTTGCGCAAAAACGTAGATGTGAGTTTCCGTCGCGGTTTGGAATTCGAAGGGCAATACGTGCTGTGGCAAAAGGATTATGCGGTGGCCAATCATGCCTATTTTGAACGTCATTACGTGCATTTGATTGGTAATTTATCGTTGAGTCAGAACATCATTCCTGAGTCAAAAGTTACGTGGCAAGATTACGGCAGTGGCATTCCGGTTGATACGATTTACAAGAATGCCCCCATTGCTTATTCACCCAACATGGTAGCGGCTTTGGGACTCCAAGGCCAGATCAAGAAGTGGAATGTGGCGTGGTTGAGCAAGTGGGTGGGCCGACAGTTTTTGGATAACACGGGCGATGTATCACGCAGTTTGAACCCTTACAAATTCAGCGAGTTAACGGTGAATTACACGCACAAATTCCGGGGCGGTACGTCGTTGGCGTTAAAGGCGCAATGCAACAACATGTTTTCGGCGCGATACGTGAGCAATGGATACACCTACGGATATATGTACGGCTCAAGAGATATCACGCAGGAGGTTTTCGTATTCCCTCAAGCCCCCCGCAACTTCCTCTTCGGCCTCACTTGGCGATTTACGAAGGGTTGATTGATTTCAGGTATTTATTCAACTTGGTATTGATCAAATATCCCACCCTTGAATACTGTCCAATAACACGCTTTGAGTCCGGCCGATTTCAGTCCATCATTGGCCCAAGTGTTACATGTATAAAACAAACTGTATTTGCCCTTGGCCTCATAAAACGCATCGTGGTTTGTGAACGCGGCACCGGCAATCTGCCTCGGAACACCCACCGAATCCGCATCAAAACTCTCAGTAATATGCTCAACCAATTTGAGATAACTTTCCTTGCTCACACAGATTTTTCTGCACGATGCAGTCTCGCGCAATTTCTTATGAAACGATACATGCATCGCCGAGGAACCGAGGTAAAATACGGCCTTAAATGCAGTACTCAACTTCAATTCATCCCACGTTTTGGTCTCCAAATAAAACCCTTTATCACCCCAGCCAAAAGCCACATTCGCCACATTGCTATCGCCCGATTTGGTGTGCGATGGATTGACCCATTTACGCCAATCCATGTATTGATTTCTGAACGGAAGCACCAGGTCTGTATGCACCCCATTCGTTAAAATGTAGATTTCCACCGCATCCTTTTCACAGGGTTTAAAGTCAGCATTCACCGGAACCGATGACAACAGGAAGGCTATCAAAAAGTACAAGGCAATGAATATCATGAAAACGCCGAGTGCCTTTATAAAGCCTTTGGTAACTTTTCTTATTTCCATATATCTATTTTTTTGCCTGTGGTATACAGTTAATGAATATCAATCCAACAGCAAGGTGCGATCTACACTCTTCATCCCTCGATCAGCGGATTGTACATCATGATTGCATTGTTCTCCGATACCAATTCTTCAGTTTCGCGATTGTCAACAAGAGTAGTAATTTATTTCCAAATTTTATTGCGCCTGGCGTATCCACCCCACCATTGATGCTTTATTAAATGATCCGTTTCGTATATCTAACAGGTTGTTTTCAGGTAAATTTCACAGGTAATTTCTCCATTCAAATATTCGTTATCAAGCAATAAATTAATTTGAAAAATCTTGTCTGTATGATTCACTAGTTGAAGATAAACATAGTTTAAATGACCTACGGCGATTTTAAAACGGATTTAATTCAAATGCATATTCGTAACTGATTACGCTTTTTTTCTTTTCATTTTTCTTCCATGCTTCTTCCAAATGACTTAATTCGATGATATCGCCAGTGCTCGCGTCTTTGAATGCATTTGCAACTTTTTCCAAAGTAAATAATTCATTTTCAGTGAATAAATCAGCATTGAAAACTCGACCTTTTCTTGTCTTAAACTGTTCCCCAGTATAACCACTCGG
>Ga0315908_10004343_pt1:0-7500 | contig 10227 bp, 11 predicted proteins | sample LakEriMetagenome_12_FD_203520 | JGI IMG/M metagenome (GOLD analysis project Ga0315908, IMG submission 203520) | Freshwater fungal communities from buoy surface, Lake Erie, Ohio, United States - Buoy 4 MA124 | ecosystem: Environmental > Aquatic > Freshwater > Lake > Lake biofilm | place...
ACACAAGCGTCACACATACACAAGTCACTGGCACAAGCGTCACACACACACAAGCGTCACACACACACAAGTCACTGGCACAAGCGTCACACACACACAAGCGTCACACACACACAAGCGTCACACACACACAAGCGTCACACACACACACAAGTCACACACACACACAAGTCACACACACACACACACAAGTCAGCAGTCAGCGCCTGCGTGTGCCAGTTGATACAATGTAGCACGTCGCTAGCAATGCCTCCACACGCATACTCACATTCTCTGACATGCCGCTGACAGGCACAGACACACCTCACACACGTAAACGCTCATGCAGGTATATACAGACATGGGATCAGACAAGCCTGTGCCCGCATACTTGTATAGTACAGAGAGACAGAGAAGAGCGAGCGAGCGAGCGAGAGAGAGAGAGCCCTCGCGCGCGCGCGAGAGAGAAATACACCTTTGATGTCTCTGCCCTTCACGGCGTCGAATTCTTTCTGCAGCACTTCGAGCGTTGCTTTCAGCTCTGACACACTCTGTGTGTGAGTGAGTGAGAGAGAGAGTGTGTGCGTGATTGAGAGAGACAGACACACAGAAGGGTGTGTGTGAGTGGGAATGCTTGTGGAGGGCCAGTGTGAGTCTGAGTGCGTGTGGTGTGTGCATAAGTGTACGGCGCACATTTGATTTTTTTCTGAAGTATTCTCTTATGTCTACGCGTGAATATACCGAGTGCATGTAGAGGGAGGGTGAATGTGAGTCTGAGTGTGTGAGGTGTGCATATGTATGTATACCTACATTCGAAATTTACCTTTTCCTCCCCCTAAATAGTGATTTGCTATCAGCTCGGCCAGTCGTGCGCGCGCGCTCTCTCTACGCACACCTTTATAAAACACACTTCTCCAACACACCTATACACAAAGATACAGGACTTCTCTACACACAACTATACACACATGTATAGGACCTTTTCAGTTTGGGCCTGAAGCTCGGCGGCCTTTTGTTTGACCGCTGCTGCTGCACTTGCGTTGTCCTCCTGCATCAGCACTCAACGCACTTCAATCTCAGCGCACTCAACATTGTCCTCCTGCATCGGCACTCAATGCGCTTGAACACGCACTTAACATTGCTCCTGCATCGGCACTCAATGCACTCTTGAACACGCACGTAACATTGTCGCACTTAAAACGCACTTAGCATTAGCATCGTCCTCCTCCTGCATCATGCCACGTTGCCTATTACCATTACAATTATCAACATCAACACGATACGCACTCAACACTTTCACAGCTAAACTAAACTCAACTAAACACACAAACTCACAACATACGCACTCAACACTTGCATTCTCCTCATGCATCAGCGCATGTTGCCCAATACTATTCGTTTTAGTACTTGCATGCACGCACGTACACGAGTACTTGCATGCACGCACGTATACGCATTGCGTGAGTGCGCACACGCGTGTGGTGTGTCTACAGCACACACGTGTCTCTCTCATAGACATAGACTCTCTCACAGAGTACATACACAGCGTGCACATACAAAGCGTAATGCACAGACACAGACACGTTGCACACACACAGGCTCACCTGCAACGCCTTGACGGCGGCGGCCATCTTGTCCTGAGCCTTGACCAGCGAAGCTCGCGACAGCGCCGCCTCTTCTACCTGTACACGCGTGTGCATATGCGTGTATGTGTGGTCGTGTGTGTGTCAGACACAAGCCTGCAATACAGACAGACAGGCATGTACACACACACGCACACGCATACACGCACTTGACATGTTACAGGAAATATACCGCATTTGCCAGTTTGGTCAAGTCGTGCTGCAGTGACGACAGCGACGAGTCCACCTTGAAGCACAAAATCAGTATGTTTCTACATTAATTTGAATATGCGAGGCCGCACAAATATTGAGCACGCCTCACCGGCACTCGCTGCTCGCACTGGGGCAGAGACGCGTGCGAGGGCAAGCACCTTGGAGGCAGGAAGCAGTGCCTCCTTCTTCAGTGTGTCCACTTTTCGAGTTGTCTCCTGAGAGAGCAAGCGAGCGAGCGGGTGAGCGAGGGCTCCGCCGCATTCCTGTCTTTAGCGCACACCAACAACGAGAGAGCACCCCTGCCACCATTTTCACGCGTGGCAGCAGCAAGGGTGCACCTCATGCGCGGCGAGGAGAGCACGGTACTTTGCCTCGAGATCAACGGCTGAGCTGAAATCAGGCGCCGTTGCGTACGTCCACATACCGTACGCCCCCAGACAGCAGAGCACCGTCATCAAGACGATCACCGCCTGAGCCCGTGTCACGGCGCCACGTGGATGTCAGAGTGCGAAATGCTTCGAAAATTCGACGCAGAAACTAAGCAACAACTAACAAAGAAAATCAGGTATGTGGTTGATTTCGAAGATTGGTTGGAAGAAATCGAGGTCTTCGTTCTGTTTGCAAGCACCCGCGCCCGCGTTCAAAAAAATGCAACAAGACAACAAACTCGGCACTACAGGCACTTCAACTCCACCCTCCCTCCCTATACACATGTACACATACGTACTCCCATACAAACAATGCCGCACCCTTCCTCAGAGATTATGCATCGGCCCGCGGCGCTCCCATGTGACGCGCGCCGCAGCAGGGCGGACGCGTGCGCCCCGTGGCAGCGGCGGGCAAGCGTGGTTGCGCGCAAAATTCACCGGGCTCCTCTGCTGCTTGCCGCCAGACGGCTCCTCGCGGAAGGGAGACGAGGGCATGTGCACCATAGGAGCTAGCCTGCATGCTGCTGGGGATCAGCCTGGAGCAGGGGCGGGCAAGCAAGGGGCACGACGAGCGGGCGCAGGCGGGCAGCGACACGCGGGCCTCGGCAGGGGCGAAGGCCGTGCTGCGCGCCCTGAGACTCGCCTGGCTCCGCCGCGTGACTGGCGTCGTGGCGCTATTCCATAGTGCCCCTGGCGCGCGCGGACGCGATCGTGTCCCGCACACCGCGTCAGCTCCGCACAGCAGGGCGAGTGCTCCGCGCGGAAAAGAGCTCGGTCAGGGCGCCGCCGGCACGCCGGCACGCCGGCACGCGCGCGCGCAGACACACCCACACACACTGCCGTGCCCATGCACGCCCACCGGGCTCTCGTCGAGCTGTGGCATTTTGCCTTGCACGCCTGTTTTGAATGCTGTGAATGGAGATCACAAGATTCGAAACATTGTCGCGTTGGCAATTGTGGAAAACAGAGTCGGGAAGGGGCTGAAGAGAAAATGCATCCGAGGGTGTACCTCGCGCAGCGCGCAGCGTGGCTGCGTCTACGTGATCAGTTGCGGCGCGACTCGGCTTGTGCTGTTGTCGGTGCCGCTGCTGATCCCAAAGCTCTCGCTGCGCTCTTCAAGGCGTTCGATGCTTTGCCGTACCAGAAGCCCGAGACCACGAGGCCTGGAGACCGTGACTCGCAGTTTCCCACCCAGGCGCCAATGCCGTGGCTGCCGACGGGCGAGGCCGTGCGGACTGCTCTCGCGCCGTGCGCCGGGGGGCTTTCTGTGAGCGCCCTCGACTCCCTGGCCTCTGCTGCCGTGCAAGAAGCCGCCAAGCTGCGCCACCTCGTGGACGAGGCTGACCGCAGCGGCCGCAGCGACCAGGTCTCGGTCGCTGCTCATGACGGGCTCCTCTGGGTCGGGCTGGGGACGGAGCGCGCCTTTTTGAAGAGCGCGCAGCGCGCGGCCTGGCTCAGCAACGCTGGCAAGCGCGAGTGGAGGCACTCCCAAACCCGCTTCCCCGTAACGCGCGACCGCTTCGAGTGGCTTCGTCGCCAGCACGCACTTACGGCTGCAGCCAGAGGCAACCCGACGGGCGCTGACAGCATCCTCAGAATGGGTGATATGCCGCCCAGCATACAAACCGGCGCCAGAATGCGCGGCCGCCAACCTGTCGTTGATGACGCAGCATTCTTGCAAGACGCGTTCAATCTCCTTGCTCGTTACGACGGCTTCGGCGGCGGCACGGGAGGCGCGGGGAACCAGGCGGCCGTGCCAGAGGCTGTCTACGCCTCAGTCGAGGCCTGGGCCTGCGCGCCGGCCGGGAGTTGCGCCGAAGGGTTTGCCTCTCCTCTCAACCACCGCCTCGTTTTCCCTGCCAGCGCAGCGGGGGCGTTGGGAGAAGCGGGGGAAGCGGGGGCATCCGAAGAAGATGTCAGAACGGGATCAGCGCCTGCTGAGAAGCTCGGCGGCGTTCGAGCCGTTTCTAGGGCCGACATACTGAAAAGGAGCGCAAGCGCGCCGGCGTGGTATTGTTCGGCGTTTGCGGACGTGGATGAGCCATTCGGCAGCGCGGGTTCGTTCCTTGACTTGAAGGATCTCGAGGAGTACTGGTCGGTCGTACGAGGCCACGACAGCGACGCCGCGCGACACGCGCTCCTGCTGCTGAACCCACCTTTTTTCGCGTCGCACATGGAGGCTCTGGCGGTCAAATTGGAACGCCTCTTCGCGCCCCTTGCCACATCGGCGGCGGCTGCTTCCGGCACACTCGGCAGCAGCGATGGCGGGAGCGGGGCCCGAGGAGGGCGAAGGGACGCCACGGCGGTGGTCGTCGTGCGCAGCGGGCCGGGGTCGCACTCAATGAAGTTGCGTGCGTCGGCCTGGTACCGAGGCTTCCGAAAGCTCCCAGCCGGCGCCCACGGTTTCTTGCACGGCACCAGTCACGCGCGGGCACACTACGCGGGCTCCCTCCGACCCTGCACGCACGCCTCGGACCTCCACGTCCTGTCCACGCTCGCGTCGCCCGAGGCAGGCGGCGACGAGGTCCGCGCCCCGCTGCCGGACTCGGCGCAAGCGCTGCGCACAGCGAGCAGCAGCGCCCGCCGCACGAGGAGCAGCGGCGGCAGCCGGGCCGTCCCGGCGCTTGCATGGCCGACGAGCGACCACACGCAACTTGGGCGGGCACCGACTACGGCGGGAAGTTTCGAGGACCTTTTGGACGCCGTGGTTGCGGCGTTTGCACCTCGGGAAGTGATTGCCCCTAGCGCTCGGGACACCCCGACAGTGTATGCCAAATTATAATAAAAATCAGCACGAGGCCTCCTGTGTTTTGAGCAAGGTCATTGCACCTGCGAGCTCATGGACCTCAACATGCGCGTCACTTCTCTCACATTTATGTACTATGTCTAAGTCTGCGTAGTTCTTCAGGTCTATGTTCCGCTTTCCTGCGTGTTCAAGTAAAGGCATAACCGCTATCGTAATGCAAGGGGCCGTAGTAGTAGAAGCGAAGAATCGGTCTACTTAATCTAAGAACCCGTAACTTATTTCGTGAAAAAAATGGCTAGAAGGCAGGCTGCAGTACATGGGGCCGCGAAACGGAGACCGGTTTTTCAAGCATCGGAGAGCGACGCTTGAAACACAGCCTGTCACCGGGCGACTTGGAAGTTTGTTATGGAAAATCGTTCCTGATGATCTCTCTCTCTCTCTCTCTCTCTCTCTCTCTCTCTCTCACACACACACACACAGACACACGTGCGCCTGTCCTTGCCGCGCGAGGGTTCCCGCCCTACCCGCCGTTGACATCACCCGCACCTCTTTCACTCTCTCCCTCTGAGGCCTGAGGTCGGAATGAATTGCAACCGGGGATGGTGAGTGGTTGGGGACCGAGTTCTTTAAGTTTCAAGAATGTTACAGCCTCGGTGATACTGCGTCATCAGACTTTGTCAGTGTCACGTCAAGGGCCCCGATCTCCCGTGATTGCCCGCTTTTGATACTCCTCGCCCTTATGCGGCGACGGAGCACCCAGAGCGCTGGCGCCTAAGCGAAGTTGATTTACGTCCACCGGATGTTTCCCTCTATGGATGCGGCCACGCAGCCGCGGGAAACGATCGCACGGTGGACTTTAGCCTGATACACGGCCAAGAGACGAAGCTATCACGTCAGCGTCCCCCACCCGGCAGACATGCACACAATAGCACAGCACGGCATTCACCTCAGCCGCCGCCTCCCATCGGCGGAGCATCCATCGAATCGTAGCGACGCACGCCTGCAATGTTGGGCCCACGGCGCCCGCTCCCTCCCCCTCCCCCTCCACCCCACGGTCCGCCGCTGCCTGGGCCCCCGTTGCCAAAGGGCCCGGCGTATCTGCCTGCCTGGACGTCTTCAGCCGCTGCCGGCTGCACCGGGCACACCAGGCGCAGGCAGTCAGCTCCGCAGGCACACCGGACCGGGGCGCGCAGCAGGCGTAAAAAAGTCTTGTGCAGAACGTTCTGCAGCCCGCTCCCCTGCGCATGGCCCCGTGGGCGCAGGCAAGTGCGCGGCTCTGCAGCCCGCGCAACAGGGCTGCCGATCGGCAGAGCCGCGCACGTGTCTGCGCCCACGGGGCCATGCGCAGGGGAGCGGGGGGCGGGAAAAGAAGCAGGACAGAGTGTCTGGACTGCGCAGGGCTCATGCGTCCTGCTTTGAATCTCTCTCGCTTTACACTTCCCCAGTCAGGGAGGGGTGGCAAAACCGAAAACATGCAGTGGAAGAAGGCGTAGATGGTGTTGAGCAGGCCCCAGAAGACGTCAGCGATGGTGCCAGCGCGCATGATAGAGCGCCGCTCCACCACGCGGCCGTTCTCTATGAACGGCATCTCCGCCGATTCGTTCAGCAAGCCGTGCACTCCCGTGAACCCGACAACTTGCAACTGCAACTTGCTCACTAATATTCTCCCTTCGTTACAAAAGTTCGTGCCATCAGTCCGGTGATGAAACTCGACCGCTGCCGTCCTCGTCGCGAGCGGCCTTGACGCCGCCGCGCACACCTTGCTCCGCCGCCGCGCGTGCGGCTGTTTTAACGCTTGGCCGACGAAGACGGTGCTCTTAGTGGTGGGAATCAGCACATGGAAGAGAGTCAATGAGGGTTGCTGGTTTTGTTTCTTATCAGCGTTGTGGCGTCTATTTTGAAGAGGCAAGGGCCCGCGCACATGGAGCGTTGGTTCCTTGTGTTGGCGCTGTCCGCGGCGCTGGTGCTCAGCACTGCAGAGAAGGACTGCGCATCTTTCCGGGAGTGCGTCAGTCTGGCCGGCCTTCACAGCTCCTCGTCTGTCGCGTCCGCAGCGGCTCTCTACGCACGGGTACCTGTGCATAGAGGAAAGCGCTGCTGCTTGCTTGCTTGGCGATGCCGTGCACACTGATCTCCAGCACTGCGTTTGCTTGGAAACCTCCCTGCAGGCCACAGAGCTGCGGCCGGACTCCAAGGAGGCCTGGCTCGGGAGGGGTGCCATTGCGCAGGATGCTGGCGAACTGGAGACCGCAGCGGGGCATCTTTCGCGCGCCCTCGCGCTGGACCCTCTGTGCTGGCGCGTGGGTATCAACGTCGGCAACCTGGCCGCGCGGCAGGGTGACTTGAAGACGGCGATGCGGGCATTCAGGCACGTGATACGCACGAATCCCTTCGTGCCGCAGGCCTTTTACTCTCGCGGCTTCCTCCAGCTCCTCCAGGGACAGTTGACGCTTTCATGTGCCTCGTTCCAGCAGGCGTGGGCGCTCAAGTCAGACCTCCACACAATTCCCGA
>Ga0315908_10004345_pt1 | contig 10225 bp, 9 predicted proteins | sample LakEriMetagenome_12_FD_203520 | JGI IMG/M metagenome (GOLD analysis project Ga0315908, IMG submission 203520) | Freshwater fungal communities from buoy surface, Lake Erie, Ohio, United States - Buoy 4 MA124 | ecosystem: Environmental > Aquatic > Freshwater > Lake > Lake biofilm | place: USA...
CACAATACCCAGTCAGCCCCTGGTGCCCGTGACTCTTACCTGTGTTTAGGGCCTGGATGGTCGAGTGTCTCGAACACCCCGTTTCGAAGGCACAAGACGTGGGTACACGAAGGAGGTATCGCCACGCCGATGATCGTGCATTGGCCTGCAGGCATCGATGCGGCACTTGAGCCCATCGCCTCTCCCGGACATGTCGTCGATATCGCTCCGACACTTCTAGAAATCGCTTCGACTAAAAAACCAGCTACCGAGGCGCTCTGGAGCGGTCCTAGCCACCCAGGACAGAGTCTCGCTCCGCAGTGGAACCAAACAAGCAAGACCGGCAAAGCCTCCGAGGATCGTATTCTATGGTGGCAACACGAAGCCAATCGCGCTTTGCGTCAAGGCGACTGGAAGATTGTCGCTTCGGGTAAAGAAGCCCCTTGGGAACTTTACAATTTAGCGAACGATCGTTCTGAAACGATAAACCTTGCTCTCGATCAACCGGAGGTCCTCGAGCGCCTGGTAGGAATTTGGGATCAATGGACCGAACGCTTTAGGGTCCAAGCCACTGCGGTGGATGGACCTGACGCCCAATAGAGCTTCCCATAGAACTTTCGGTAGAGCCTTCAGTAAAGTTTCCTGCGAAATCAAAGATTAGTGAACAGTACCCAAGGTCGAGAACATATGGCTCATGATGCGACAGAACGATTGGTTATTGGTATCGATGCAGGAGGGTCTAAAACCAAAGCCTGCTTGGCCTTGGCCAAGCCGTTGACCCTTGCAGAAAGATCCACAAGCGACCCGAGTTCGGATTGGACGCAGTCGATCAAAGTGGTCGGAACCGGGGAATCTGGACCCGGGAATCCCCGCTCGGTCGGGTTCGACGCGGTGTACGTGAACCTCCTTGACGCAATAGCAGAAGCTTTTCATAGTGCTGGGCTCAAGCAAACCAAGGCGCAGGCGATTTGCGTCAGTATGGCTGGAGTAGGGCAAGCCGATCAGCGGATCCCGGTAGCCCAGTGGGTCGAACAAGCCAATTTGGCTGACCGAATACGGGTCAGTGAGGACGTCACGCCAATACGATGGGCCGCCCTTTGGGAAACTAGGCATCTGAACCACACCTCATTGCATTCCGGAGGCAAACGGCTTTGGAACAACAGCGTGACGTTGATTTCAGGAACCGGGTCGATCGTCTCGGCAACCAAAGACACGCCTCAGGAGTCTACGAGCCAAGCGCACCCGCTGCTCGAGGTCCCCTTGATCTCGATGAGAGTCGGGGGCTGGGGATACCTTTTGGGGGACGAAGGGAGCGGATTTGCGATAGGACTCGCGGCCCTTAAAGAGATCTGCCGAGCACACGATGCCGGGGACGAGTTTTCCCCTATGCATCTGGCGGTGCTCAAGGAATTGGATTGCCCAGACGCGATCGATTTGATTCCGAGGATCTACACCCAACCGATTCCCCGAGCCAAGATCGCAAGCCTGTACCAGACCGTCGTGCAATTCGCCTCAAGCGACCTGATTGCTGGAAAGTTGATTGAATATGCCTCGCTCGATCTAGCCGAGTTGATCGCCTCGGGAGCCTCGCGAATCGGACTTCAATCGGGCCAATTTGGTCTGGCATTCAGCGGCGGTACCCTCTCGGGTAGATCCCCTTTGGTGCCAACCATTCTCAGGCACTTAGAACGCATGCAAATGAGCCCACTACTGAGTCACCAAGTCAGCGACCCGGTGATTGGGGCGGTGGTGATGGCCTCCGTGCTGGACGAAGCTTCAGGGACCCGTGTCGAGTAGTGGAACGGAGGGATGAAATCATGCAACAAGAAACGACAGCAAGTCCGAAGAATCCCCGAATCGTATCGATCGATGCACTTCGAGGTTTCGACATGTTTTGGATTATGGGAGCTGATACCTTAGCGGCCAAACTCGTCGCGCTGGTACCCGCAAGCCTCGCGGGGTTCTCAACGGCGTGGATTGCGGGACTTGCCGATCAATTTGAACATGCCGAATGGGAAGGTTTTCGTTTCTACGATTTGATCTTCCCGCTGTTTCTGTTCCTCGTCGGGTGTTCGATTCCTCTTTCGCTCGGCAAGCTCGACCAAGACAAACGTCGCATGCATGGGCGGATTCTTCGACGCACCTTGCTCTTGGTCCTTATGGGATTGCTCTACAACGGAATTCAAAATTTCGATTGGGCGCAACTTCGGTGGATGGGGGTCCTGCAACGTATCGGAATCGGTTACGGCATCGCTGCCTTATTGACCGTCCACCTGAGCACTCGCGGCCTGTTGGTCGTCTGGCTAGCGATCCTGCTTGGGTATTGGGGCATTTTAAGCTGGGTGCCTGTTCCTGGAGGAATCGCAGGGGATTTATCCCCCGCAGGAAACCTATCGGGCTATTTCGATCGAACCTTGCTTCCTGGAAAAATTCTGGAAAAGTACTACGGTTATGGCGACAATGAAGGATTGCTCTCGACGATTCCTGCAGTCGCCACGGTCTTGCTCGGGGTCGGTGCAGGACGATGGCTTCAAGGAACAGCGACCCATTTGCAAAAAACTTCGGGATTGATGGCCATCGGCGCCCTGCTCGTGATCGCCGGGAACCAATGGGGCCACTACTTCCCTGTGATCAAGAACCTATGGACAAGTTCCTTTGTGTTGGTTGCCGGCGGGTGGAGCTTGATGCTCCTGTCGGTTTTTTATGGTCTGATCGATGGATTGGGTTGGAAGCGTTGGGCATGGATCTGGGTGGCCATCGGTGCCAATGCGATCACCATCTACCTGCTGCAACGCATCGTACCGTTCCCCTCGATCTCAAAGTTCTTTTTTCAAGGAATAGCGAACCTTGCTGGCGATCACGGAACGATTGTCCTTTTGGCCGGTGCCCTGGCCTGCAAATGCCTCTTGCTCGCTTGGCTCTACAACAAACGAATCTTCTTGAGGCTCTAACCCGCCGCCAGAGGGGCAGAAGAAACCTCTGATCGATCGGTAGTCCCCAGTGGTCGAAAAGCGGTTTTTTGGTTAAAGTAACCGGACGCAAAGCGAGCGATGTTTTGTTTGAAAAGTTCCTTTTGAGAATCCTATGACAACCACCCCCTGGCAACCTCGAATCGATCAACTCCGCGAACGGCTGGTGCCGTTGCGAGGAGGTCTTTGACTACGACGGCAAAACGGCACGCTTGGAAGTGCTAGAAGCCCAAATGGCCTCTCCCACATTTTGGGATTCCCCCGAACGTGCCCAAGGGGTGGTGATGGAGATCAAAAATCTTCGCAAGGTCATCGAGCCTCTTAAAGAGGTCGTCTCAAGTTGCATCGATCTTGAGGAACTCTCGCAGATGTCCGATGGGGATCCCGCCCTCGAACAAGAAATCGAATCGGAACTTGCCAGGCTCGAACAGACGACCGAACAACTCGAAATCCGCTCTCTATTGAATGGCCCCAACGATGACTGTGGAGCGATCCTCTCGGTCCATGCTCGTGAGGGTGGTCTAGATGCCAACGATTGGGCAGAGATGCTTCTAGGCATGTACACCGCTTGGGCCCAGCAACGCGGCTACAGCGTCGAACTGCTCGATCGCTCCGATGATGAAACTGCCGGGATCACCCAAGCGACCATCGTCGTGCGTGGCGAATCGGCTTACGGCTACCTCAAAGGGGAAGAAGGCATCCACCGTTTGGTACGCATCAGCCCCTACAATGCCGAAGGTAAACGCCAGACGAGTTTCGCCGCCGTCGACGTTTCCCCAGAAATCGATGATTCCATCGATATCGATATCGCGGAGAAAGACGTTCGAGAAGATGTCTTCCGAGCCTCAGGAGCCGGTGGACAGCACGTGAACAAAACCAGTTCGGCGATCCGTTTGACCCACATCCCGACCGGCATGGCCGTCCAGTGCCAAAACGAGCGTTCTCAACACAAGAACCGAGCAGCCGCTTGGAAAATGCTTCGATCGAGACTAGCACGAATCGAAGAGGAGAAGCGCGAAGCTCAGCAGCTTGCAAAATACCAGAGCAAGTCGATGACAGGATTTGGTTCCCAAATCCGAAACTATTTCCTGCATCCGGACCAACGGGTAAAAGACGCGAGAACCGGCTTCCAAATGGGGAACTTCCACGTCGTACTCGCCGGGGATCTTCAAGGTTTCCTTGACGCATTTCTCCGCTACCGGATGATGAACATGCAGCCAGGAACCTAGGAGCTCATGACCCAGTCCAAAATCACAATCGTCGGTGTGGGAGATGATGGCTCTCAGGGCCTCAGTCAGCAGGCGATCGAGGTCATCTCCAAGGCGACGACCCTTTTTGGCTCAGTCTCGATGCTCGATCGTTTCCCCCTCTTCGACGGCACCAAGCGACCCCTTGGTCCTGACTTGGATCGACTCGCCGCTGAACTCGAACAAGCTCCCTTGGGTTCCGTGGTGCTCGCAAGCGGAGATCCGCTCTTCTACGGGACAGCACGATTCCTTTGCGAACGGCTTGGCAAAGACACCTTCGAGGTCATCCCGCATGTAAGCAGCATGCAACTTGCATTCGCGCGGGTCAAAGAGAGTTGGGACGAAGCCTACCTTACCAATGTAGCCCACCAACCTCTCGACCGGATCATCGATCGGATCCGAACCTCAGAGAAAGCAGGTATTTTCACCTCCGAGCAGGTTTCACCAGCGCGGATTGCCGAGTTGTTGATCTCCAAGGGAATCTATTACTTTACCGCTTATGTTTGCGAGAACCTAGGCGCCCCGGACGAGCGCGTCACCAAACTCGAACTCAAGGATTTGGTTCAGCAAAAGTTCGCTTCTTTGAATGTTTTGGTTTTGTTACGACACAATGGCACCCCCGACCAGCAGATCCTATCGAGCCAACGACGGATGTTTGGCAACCCCGACGAATTCTTCAAGCAGAGTCGACCCAAACGGGGTCTTTTGACCACCAGCGAGGTTCGATCGATCGCCCTGAGCGAGATGAATTTACGCATCGATTCGATCGTTTGGGATATCGGAGCCGGGAGCGGTTCAGTGGCCATCGAAGCTGCGATGATCGCATCACGTGGAAAAGTCTATGCGATCGAAATGGATGCCGAGGACTACGGCATGATGATCGAAAATGCAGCCCAATTCAGGATCGAAAATCTCGTCGGTGTCTTGGGCCAAGCCCCAGAAGCATGGGCGAATTTGCCCGACCCCCATTCGATCTTTGTTGGGGGAACAGGTCGAACGGTCGTCTCGCTGGTCGAGGCCTGTTGGCCCCGCTTGCAACCGGGAGGAACGCTCGTGGTCAATATGATGAGCATCGAGAATGTCTCAGAGCTCCAGCAGTATCTGATCCAAAAACTCGGGCTCGAACCCCAACTCTGGATGATACAGATTTCCAAAGGAACCTACCAACTAGAAAAACATCGGTTTGAAACATCCAACCCGAGTTTTTTGATGAAGGTTTCCAAAGGAAACTAGCCGTCTAGAACGGTGCGTCGCCCGCATCGTCCGAAGAGGCTTGGGAGAACTCATCGTTGATCGATCCAATTGAGCCGCCAGAATCCCCACCCCCCTCGGCGGATCGTCGGTAGGACATCGCCTCGGCGCTGAGGAAGTACTTGACCTCACTCTGTGGATCCCGCTGCCACTTGCGGCCCGATAGCCGGTAATTGACCGTGATGTCGTCGCCGACACTCAAACCGTCGGCACTGTCGCACGCATCCCCGATGAAATCCAAGGGGATGTAGTTGGTGAATCGCCCCTGATTCTGCTCGAGCACCACCGTGCGCTTGCGGAAACCTTTTTGGCCGAAGGTTTTTGTATCCTCGATCAGGTGGACAATGCCTCGGATTGTAGCGTTTGACATAGCGAACGAGCTTTCGAGTGAAAAACGAAGACCAAACAGGACTATCTAGCGGGAAATTCTAAGCATTCTTTTCTTGGTTGGAAAGGACCGAACCGCCCCTCGGATCGGTCTTGCCACCCCCTAGGATTTCCATCAGGGCCGTCGACTCGCATTGACCGATTGCGAGGAGGGGACTTTACACAAGTCAAAAACGCTCGATCGAGCACCTCGGTCCAATACTTTCTTCGTACTTTTTCTCTTACTCGTACTCAGCATCGCGGTACTCGTACTCGTACTCGCAGCGTTCCAGGGTAGCAATCTGGCCATTGGCCCGCAAGTAGCCGCGTACTGCCTCGATCAACGATCGGCATCGGCGAGGTTCAAACAGCCATCGAGTACGAGTACCGTTTCACTGAGTACCGCTTCGCTGAGTACGAGTACGACGATATCTGATGCGAGGGCACGAACATTGCGATTAAGGCCATCCGTGCCATTTTCTGGGCCATTATTCGGGGCCATCATCCGGGCCATTGCGTTTTTTTCGATAGTCCAACCATTTCCAGTAGCTTGAGTGCATTGGTCGTTGGGGTCACCCCTGATCGCATCTTGTAATCGAATCGCATCTGCTCGACGCCGTCGATCTGCTCAAAATACTCTCGGAAATGAACCACCTGGGCCACCTTGACAATCCCCGGGCAATTGGCCAACTCCAAGTCGTGGGTGCTTGCGACCACCAAAGCTCCTAACTGAACAAATTGATCGAGCACTTGCTCGACGGCGATCTGTCGTTCGCGAGAGTTGGTCCCTTGGAGGATCTCATCGAGTAGAACCAGCGAAACCCGCTGGCCGCCAGAAGTTTGGTGCTTGCGGGTGGCGTCGCTGATCGATCGAAGGCGTTTGAGTTCGGCCATGAAAAACGATACACCGTCGGCTAAACTGTCTTGAACCCGAATGCTCGAGGCCAGGGCGCAATTTGGCCCCACCCAGGAACTGCAAGCGACGCGACATCCGAGCCGCCCCAAAACCGTATTGATCCCAAGGGACCTTAGCAGCGTCGACTTGCCTGCCATATTGCTCCCGGTGACCAGCAGCAGCGGTTGGCTTTCGGCGATCTGCACATCGTTGAGAACTCGTAGAGGATCTGGGATCAGGGGGTGCCCCAAATCCGTGACCCGCAGATCGCGGCAGGAAACGTCAAAGCAATTCGGGTATCTCCAATCCGGATATTCGTCCGAAACCGCAGCGCCACTGACAATCGCTTCGATTTGCCCAAGTCCATCGATCCATGATGAAACTTTCTTCCCATGCCGAACCTTCCAGGCCTCGAGCGATTCCAAAACCCGAGCGTCCCAAAAAAGGGTCAATTGGAGAAACCAATAAGGAATAAAAAGCAGTGGATTGCGTTGAATACCAGCCCACTTCATGCGCCGCTGAAGGCTCGCAATCGCGTCGGTCGAGGGGATATCTCCGGAAAAAAATCGTTTCCGCAACTCGATCAATAACGTCGACTTCGGCTCGAGTTTCTCGACGAGTCGAAATAGCTCATTGAGCGACGAGAGTTCGCGATTCGCGTTTCCAATCTGGACGAACAAATCATGGATCCGACCGATGATCGAAACGGTCAGGAGCAAATTGATCGTCACAGCACCGAGGAAGGCGAAAAAGCCGATGCTGAAAACCGTTGCCTGATCCATCAAGACCCCCGCAATCATTCCCGCAATCGAGATAAGCACTCCGATCGGTCCGATCCACGTAAGTTGTCGAAGCCAGTTTCGATGGTCGAAGAACCCCGGAGACTCGCCCCAGGCTGCAATCCTCTCGGGAGAAGTATCGCAGCCTCGAAACCCTAAGGCAGCATCCCAAAAGGACTCTCGCCACGAGCGCTGCTTGCTTAACTCCTCGACGGCTTGCTGACGGTCGACAATCTGCGAAACAGGCGACCAGCTACCCATCCAATCGGCGATCGTTTTTGCACCCGATTCGGTAACGGCTAACGAAAACCAACGGAACAAGGATCGATCGCCGAAAAGATCGAGGTCCTTCGATAGATCATTGGCAAAACCTACTGCCGCTTGCTCGGTTGGCAAGGCAGGAAGTTCGCTCCAATCCCTCGCGCAGCGAGCCTGCATCCGCCGGTAAAAATTTCGTTTATGGATCGACCAATCGAGCTTGTCACGAAGGACTTCCTGCCAGGACGCGAAAGCCAAGAAAGCAACGATCAAGAGCAACCCTAATTGCCAAACGAAACTCGGCAGTTGGGGCTCGCTAAAACCTGCGATAGCCAGGAGCAAACCCGGTAAGGCCGTCGCCAAGCGAGCCATACTGAGTTTCTTCGAGAGCGCCTCGCCTTGGGAAATCCGTTCGTCGAGTCTCTCTGTATTCCGTAGGTAGTCGGACTGCGCTGTTCCCAAAGTTCGCTCGCGATCCTTCCGATTTCAAGAGAACAAAGCAGCGGCGAAATCGTCGGGTGAGAACTCTTGGAGATCCGGTAGCTTTTCGCCGATTCCAATGAACTTCACAGGGAGCCCAAACTGCTCGGCAATCGGAATGATTACCCCTCCTTTGGCCGTCCCGTCCAGCTTCGATAAGACGATCCCGGTGCAACCGGCGGCCTCCGAAAATCCTTTGGCTTGGCTGATCGCATTCTGACCCGCCGTCGCGTCGAGCACCAACAACACCTCATGGGGGGCAGACTCAACGTGTTTTTGTAGGACGCGTTTGATTTTTTCAAGCTGTTGCATCAAATGGCTCTGCGTCTGCAATCGTCCGGCTGTATCGACGATGCAAACATCGTACCCCTCTTCAACGGCCCTCTGCATCGCTTTGAAAGCCACCGAAGCTGGATCCGAACCCTGTTCCCCCATGACAATATCACAACCGATCCGATCGGCCCAAATCCTCAGTTGCTCAACGGCTGCGGCCCGAAATGTATCTCCTGCAGCCAACAAGACGCGCTTGCCTTGGCGTGTCAGTCGATGCGCGATTTTCGCAATCGACGTGGTCTTGCCCGATCCATTGACTCCAACCACCAAAATCACAGCAGGCTTGGTATCCGGAAGATTGAGCGTCCCACCCTTGCTCTTGAGCGACTCGGCGACTCGGTCGCGGATGATCCTCAAAACATCCTCCTGATGCACCTTCCGAGCGCGATACTGATCGTGGATCGAATCCTTGATCTTCGTCGCCATGCTCGGCCCCATATCGGTCCGGATCAAGATCGCATAAAGATTCGACAGAAACGCCTCGTCGACGAGTTCCCCCTCGGATTTCCACAAGTCTCGGATGTCGGTTCGAAGAAGGTCGTTGGTCTTTTGCAACGCCCGCTTGAACCAACTGACCTTGGTCGACGCAGCTTCCGAAGAGGCAACCTCTGGGACCGGAGCATCGGCCTGCACCTTACTTCGTGAATCTTGACTCTGAGAATCTTGGACGATCGAAACCTGGCGAATCGAACCCTCTTTAGGAGTCTCCAGAACGGAAGCATCCTCGCTAGGGCTCTCTTGCGATCGCTCGGAGAGGCTCTCGGGTATATTAGCCGGTATATCGCCGGTGCCGTCGTCGTTCGAAGCCGACTTCTTTTTCTTCCAGAAAATCATGGGTGCCAAGGTCCTTACTCGGAAGTGCAGTGCCAAGGTTTTAGTCGGGGGGATTCGAGTCGACAAGGGAGAATCGATGCGGTCGGTGAGCTTATGCCTTTTTTCCGCAAAAAACCAAATGATTCACTACGAAAACGAACCGAATTTGCTAGCCGAGGAGTTCATCGATTGCTTGATTCGATCGACCTTGGCCGAACGTCGTCCCATCGCAGATCCCAAGCGGATCGAAGGCATGTTGCGCCATGCCGATGTGGTGCTCACCGCAAGAAATCCCACAGGCTTGCTCGTCGGAGTCGCGCGGGCGATCTCCGATTTCCACTACTGCACCTACCTCTCGGACCTGGCCGTCGATGCCCAGTTCCAAAAACAAGGGATCGGTAAAGAGCTCATCGCAAGAACGCATCAAGCCGCCGGATCACACACGACCCTGATCCTGCTCTCTGCCCCCAAAGCACAGACGTACTACCCTCATATCGGATTGCTCCAACACCCCAGCGCCTGGACGATCCCACCCGAGGCCTAACGCCTAAAACCTACTTCGGTAGGAGTCCGAGGGCAGCGGTCGAAGGCCGAGCGATGACATGGCAAGCGATGAGCTTACCGAGTCCCTCGACCTTGGGTCTGGCCGCTTCAATCGCTGCACTGACGGCAGCGACGTCGCCGCGGATGACCACCGTGACGTATCCACCGCCGAGTTTTTCCTTGCCGATCACATCGACCGAAGCGGCCTTGCATGCCGTGTCGATCGCTTCAAAGACGGCCGTGAAGCCTTGTGTTTCGATAAAGCCTAGAGCTTGACTATTTGCATTGGACATAATTTCAGATTCCGAAAGA
>Ga0315908_10004346_pt1 | contig 10224 bp, 4 predicted proteins | sample LakEriMetagenome_12_FD_203520 | JGI IMG/M metagenome (GOLD analysis project Ga0315908, IMG submission 203520) | Freshwater fungal communities from buoy surface, Lake Erie, Ohio, United States - Buoy 4 MA124 | ecosystem: Environmental > Aquatic > Freshwater > Lake > Lake biofilm | place: USA...
ATTTTGTTTAGCGGTTAATAAAAAATCTCCGGTTCCGGCTCCGATATCTAATAAATTGCCTTTTGAAGTACTGCTATTATTAATTAGATTTAACTTATTTTTTAATGCGATTCCTTTTACAAAATGATAGGCTTTTTCAAATAACGATCGCTTTGAATCAGTGTGAGAAATGTAATCGGTACTTTCATAATACTTTCCTAGATTTTCAGGAGAAGGTTGTGGTGAAGTGATTAACATGTCTAAATCTTGATCATAATACAAGTCGAAAGTCTCTTTTGAAACAGAATGATCAATTACGTTAAGAAAGTGTTTTTTATTCGAAATATCCATATTGTAATATTGTAATTTTAAACTCAAAATCGGAAGAGCTCAACAAAGGCGTGATTTAACAAAGTAGTTTCACGTGGAACATTAGCATTCTGAAATCAGAAATCAAAAATCATTAACGTCCCATATAAATTAACAAAACTGAAACATCGCTTGGGGAAACACCGCTAATTCTAGAGGCTTGTGAAATGGTTACAGGTCTAATTTTTGATAGCTTTTGCTTGGCTTCTATCGACATCGATTTGATGTTATTGTAATCAAAATCTTCTGGTATTTTTAAATCTTCCAAACGCAATAATTTATTGGCGTTGTTTCTCTCCTTTTCAATATAACCTGAATATTTAACTTGAATTTCAGCTTGTTCTAATATCTCTAAATCGATCTCATTAACAGAAATGTACTCCTTTACTTTGTCTAATTTCATCATGTCTTCTAACTCAATTTGAGGGCGAGAAAACATTTTAAACATCTTGTCCGATTGATCGATAATGGCCGTTTCTTTAGCTTCTAAAATCGGGTTGGCCTCTACAGGAGAGATGCTAGTTTCTTTGAAAAAAGCAACCATTTTCTCCGATTCATTAAGCTTGTGTTCCATTCTTCGAAGACGCTTTTCTGATGCTAACCCTATTTCATGAGAAAGAGGTGTCAATCTAAAATCGGCATTGTCTTGACGCAATAACGTTCTGAATTCCGCTCTAGACGTAAACATTCTATACGGCTCTTCTGTTCCTTTTGTTATCAAATCATCTATTAAAACCCCAATGTAAGCCTCGTCTCTTTTCAAAATTAAAGGAGCTCGTTCTTGAACTTTTAATGCCGCATTGATTCCTGCCATTAATCCTTGTGACGCTGCTTCTTCATAACCTGTAGTTCCATTAATTTGTCCGGCAAAGTAAAGTCCTTCAACTAACTTCGTTTCCAGCGTATGTTTTAATTGTGTGGGTGGGAAATAGTCGTATTCGATAGCATAGCCTGGTCTAAAAAACTTGACTTTTTCAAAACCCACAACCGAACTTAATGCTTTAAATTGGATGTCTTCAGGCAAAGAAGTAGAAAAACCATTTACATAAACTTCAACGGTATTCCATCCTTCAGGCTCCACAAATAACTGGTGTCTCTCCTTGTCAGCAAAGCGATTTATTTTATCTTCAATGGAAGGGCAATATCGTGGTCCTAAGCTTTTTATTCTTCCGTTAAACATCGGAGACCGATCAAATCCTTCTCTTAAAATGTCATGAACGTCCAAAGAAGTATACGTCATGTAACATGATTTTTGAAGGGTAAGTGGTTTGGTAATGTCTGAATAAGAGAATTTATCAGGTTTTAAATCGCCTTTCTCCTCATTCATTTTGGAATAATCCAACGACCTTCCATCCACTCTTGGTGGGGTTCCGGTTTTCATTCTACCCGATTCAAAACCTGCTTTTACTAAATCTTCAGTAACTCCGTGGGAAGCGCTTTCTCCAGCTCTTCCTCCTCCAAATTGTTTTTCACCAATATGGATTAATCCGTTTAGAAAAGTTCCGTTGGTAAGCACTACCGTTTTCGCTTTTATTTGAATTCCCAAAGAGGTTTTAATCCCTTTTATTTGTCCGTTTTCGATGATTAGCCCTGAAACCATTTCTTGATAAAAGTCAAGATTGGGCGTTTGCTCCAACATCAACCTCCATTCTTCAGCAAATCGCATTCGGTCGCTTTGTACTCTCGGCGACCACATTGCAGGACCTTTTGATTTATTCAACATCTTGAATTGGATGGCGGTATTGTCAGACACAATTCCTGAATAGCCTCCCAACGCATCAATTTCTCTTACAATTTGCCCCTTGGCAATTCCTCCCATAGCAGGATTACAAGACATTTGGGCAATGTTTTGCAAGCTCATGGTGACCAATAGTGTTTTGGCTCCTAAATTAGCAGCGGCTGCAGCGGCTTCTGATCCGGCATGGCCAGCGCCAACAACAATAACATCGTAAGTATCTTGAAACAAATTCTTATTATTTAATAATCGTTATAACTGTGTTCCACGTGAAACATTTTCTTCTGACAATTCAAATGCAAAAATACAAAAAAATAATAGCCCGGATTGAAGGGAAAATCCTCGAGAATTTTTTCGAGAGATTTGGAATGAAAGCGGGAAAATAAATTCTCGAGAAGCCTAAAATTTCGCTTCAAATTGTTATTGTTCCACGTGAAACATTTTCATTTTCTCTTCTTCTTTAGCCCTCATGACCAACTCGTCAGCTTCAGTTTTGTCTTTATATCCGCAATAATGCAAAATGCCATGAACCAAAACGCGTTGAATTTCTTCGTCGAAAGTTACTTTATAGTCGGACGCGTTTTCTTTAACTCGTTCAACCGACACAAAAATATCTCCATTTATCTCATTTCCAACAGAATAGTCGAAACTAATAATATCGGTTAAGGTATCATGATCCAAATATTGCTGGTTGATTTCCAACAAATAGTCGTCGTCACAAAAAATGTAATTGATCCCCCCTTCTTTTTTGTTTTCAGAGAGAATTACCTCCGAAAGCCACCGAGAAAAATCGGCTTCGTTGTGCAATTCAAATTCGGTTTCGTAATTAAAACTAATCATTGTTTTTAAAATATTCTTGAACCTTTTGGTTAAAATTGGAACGCAAAGGTAAGGTTTGTCGGTTTAAAATTTCAATGCTGTTGAAATATTCTTGCAAATTTGCAGGAAGCGGCTTGCTTTGGTTGTTGAATTGCTTTAGATTGGTTTGTGATTGGCGCTTCTTTTCTTCGCCTTGCTGCTGGGCCGCTTTTTCTAATTTTAAGAGTTCGTATTGCAAATTCAATATTTTCTGAAGTGTCTCGTTATTGAAACCCTTGTTTAATAATTGCTTTTCTATTTGCTTCATTTGCTCCATCGCATTTTGGCCATTTCCACCAAACCCCTCTTTGTTTAGGGCGTTTTCTAGCGCCTCGCGAAGTTGTTTTTGCTCTTGGTATATTTTCATAATTTCGCCTGCATTGCCCTCGCCATCGTCGCCACTTTCTCCATTTGGGGTGTCGCCATTTCCTGTTTTCCCGTCGCCTTTTGATTTGCCTTTTTCTCCTTGTCCGGGCTTGGTGCCTTCGCCTGGTTTATTGCCTTTTTTCATTCCTTCCTTCATCTTTTCCCCGAGGCCTTCTTGCTTTTTTATAATATCGGGAAGCTGCATTCCAGATCCCTGCCCCTTTCCTGGTTTCGGTTTCCCGCCTTTACCAGAGCCGGACATTTTCATTTCTGATTGCATGTTGCTTAGTGTAGCGCTTAGAAAATCTGCCAGTTTATTTGAGGCTGAAATTGCATATTGCTGACTTGAAAGACCTTTTGAAATTTGAGAATCTACAAAACTATCTAGCGCTTTATCGATATTATAATGCACGTTTCCTATTTCTTGGGTAACATTCTCCGCGATTTTTGGGTTTCTTAATGACATTGCAAACAAACTATCGTCAATATGTTTGAATTGCTGTTTTAGATTCTGCTGGATTTTTAAATCTTTATTAAACGAAGGCGACCCTCGTTTTAAACCTTTAAATTGCTTCATTAAATCCTCTTGAGAAAAGGAATAGGCAAGTAAATTATCTAAGATTTGACGCAGCATTTTTACGTCTTCCTCTAGCTGATCCGTTTCGGATCCCGCCATTCCTTCCGTCATGTCGCCGCTCATTTCTTTCATTTTCTTTGAGGCGCTCTTCTGTTTTGGTTTGGCCTTGGACTGATTTTGTTTCTGCAATTCGTCGGTTGCTTTTTTCAAATCTTCGTTAATGCTGTTTTCTTTTTCAGTATCTTTAGGAAGGTCTATCGGTGACTTTAACTCTTTATTTTCTTTCTGTAGCTCTTTTAAATCCTCTTGGATTTTATCAAACTGTTTGTTGATTGCTTCTTGCTTATCGACTTGGTTTTCTTTTTCGTTTTCCGCTAATTTATCTTGCTTATCGGCTAGTTTGTCCAATTGATCGGCAATTTGTTCTGCCTTTTTTTCAACGTAATATTTCTTAGTCAATTCTACTAATTGCTCTAAGGTTTTTGTTTGATTCTTGGTTATTTGTTTAAATTTTTCGAGCTTTTCAAAGAGCTCTTCGTTTTTTAATTTATCATTTAGCTCTTTAAGTTCGTCTAATAGTTTCTTGTTTTTTTCTAATTCTTTATCGGCGTTGGCTAATCTTTTTTGAAGCTCTTCTTTAAATTCGTCTTTTTTCTCCGTTTTGAATTTATCTAAATTCTCTTCCATTTTTTTGGAATACTCTTTCATGATTTCGTCTTGTTGCTTTTGACGTTTTATAAAATCATTTATTTTTTGTTGGTCTTTATACTCTAAGCTCTCTTTTTCTTTGCCGTTTTTTTGCAGCTTTTCAATTTCTGAAATTTGCTTGTCTTGGTTTTTTAATGACTTTTCTAATCTGTTAATGTTTTTGTTTTGCTCCTGTAAAATTTGCTCTTCTTTTTCTTGATCGGTTGCGATTCTATTATAGAAAACAGCCGATTTTGAACTTTTATAATTATGAATGGCATCATTATCGAAAACCTCAAAATAATATTCATAAGCAATTCCTTGCTCCACTGGAAGATTACTAGGAAAGGCAAAAACAAATTGGTCGTAAATGTCTTTTTTAACAGTTATTAAAGCTTTTTTTTGAGATTGTGGCTTGTCCTTTTCGTAGTATACGATTTGCAGTTTGCTAAGCCCATAATCATCGGAGACTTGGCCCAAAACGTAATTTTTAGCAACCTTTAAACTGTCGGGAGCGTTGTTGACATTAATGGTCGGAAATTGATCTTTAATAACCGAAATCTGATAGCTTAACCGTTCATAATCTTTAACCTTATTATTTGAAGTAATAATGTTGTATTCTGTGTTTTGAGAAATGTTTTTAGATAATCTAAATAGATTTTCTTGTTTTAAAAACGAAGTGCTGCTCTTTAAATCGTTCCAACTGACACTTTGGGTAGCTACCGTAGTCATTTTCCAAGTTACAGTCGTGCCTTCTGGAATGATAGCGTTTCCAGTTCCTTTAAAGGTTTCCGACTTCTTATTCAAATAGGAGGGAAAGTTTAAAGTCATTTCTAAATTAGTGATTGCAGGAACGTTAATCACATTTAATTCATAATCCAACGAGAAAACTTCATTGGCTTCCATAAAAAAGGAAACATTGGAATTGGGCTTTTCAATTTTATATTGGAATTCGCCCCTTCCATTACTCTCCATGAAGTAACTCTCGGAACCAATATTGATCATCACCGTTTCGGGGATTATTTTCCCTTCTGATTTAACTTTGACAACAAAATCTTTGTTCTGTTCGGTTTCCAAATCCTTATTTAACAAAACCAATTTAAACGGCGCTGGAGGTAAAAATTGCTTTTTAAAATTAACCACTCTTTCAAAGCTTTGAGAAATTACATAACTATTTCCTGAAACATAGAAAAACAAGAAAAACAAAATAGGTAGAATTGCTAACGGCAAATACCTTCTATTGACATTAAAATTGATTGCATTACTAAACGGTATCGGACTTAGTAATTTGGCTTTTTGTTCGATTGAAGCTAATAATAATTCGGATTTCTCCTGATTGTTCAAATCAGAAAGCTGAAGAAAGTTGATTAATTTATCGCTCACTTCTGTAAAATGAGTACCAATGATTGCCGATGCCTCTTCGAAATTAATCCCTTTTTGAAGTTTGAATAATTTAAATATTGGAAACGCAACAAATCGAATAAGTAAAAACGTTTCAACGACAACAAATAACACAAACAATGTCGTTCTGCCTATTGGTTTCAACCAAAGAAAGTATTCAATAAAAAGAGTAAATAAGAAATAAATTAACCCTAAGCCAATAAAAAATAGCGCGCCTCGAATTAATTCATTCGTATAATACTTCTTTATAAAAGCTTCTAATTTTAGAAAAATAGATTTTGAATCTTCCAACTACAATCACGATTTATTAACCGATAAAATTACGATTTTATCTCTATTAAAAAAGTAAATTTTACAGACATAAATTGAAATTGTATCTTTGCTAAAAATTAATAAAAATGTCAAAGCAAGTTCGTGTTCGTTTTGCGCCAAGCCCTACAGGACCATTACATATTGGTGGAGTTCGCACCGCGTTATTTAATTATTTATTTGCCAAAAAAAATGGAGGTGTTTTCTTTTTACGAATTGAAGACACCGATCAAAATCGATTTGTTCCAGGTGCAGAAAATTACATTTTAGAAGCGTTAGAATGGTTGGGAATTTCACCGGATGAAACGATTGGAAAAAACGAAAAATTTGGACCTTATCGTCAAAGTGAGAGAAAACAGTTGTACCAACAATATGCCGATCAATTGATAAATTCAGGTTGGGCTTATTATGCATTTGATACCGCCGAGGCTTTAGATTCACATAGAAAACAACACGAAGAACAAGGAAAAACGTTTATTTACAATCACCATAATCGAGAAAAATTAGACACTTCTTTAGTAATCTCAAAGGAAGAAACGGCCATGAGAATTGCAAATGGCGAGGAATATGTAATCCGTTTTAAAACTCCAATTGAGGAAACTTTACACTTGCACGACATCATTCGTGGTGAGGTAAAATTTGAAACGAATCTATTAGACGATAAAGTTTTATTTAAAAGCGATGGGATGCCAACTTACCATTTGGCGAATATTGTGGACGATCATTTAATGGAAACTTCACACGTAATTCGTGGGGAAGAATGGTTGCCATCAATGCCGTTACACGTTTTATTGTACCGTGCTTTGGGTTGGGAAGCGCCTGAATTTGCTCACTTGCCACTTATATTAAAACCTGTTGGAAATGGAAAATTATCCAAGCGCGATGGGGACAAATTAGGGTTTCCGGTATTTCCTTTGGAATGGAAAACAGACGAGGGAATTTCATCTGGGTACAGAGAATCGGGGTTTTATCCTGAGGCAGTAATCAACTTTTTAGCATTATTAGGTTGGAATGACGGAACCGAACAAGAATTGTTTTCATTGGAAGAATTAGTGAATAAATTCGATTTGAACCGAGTTCATAAAGCGGGAGCAAAATTCGACCCAGAAAAAAACAAATGGTTCAATCATCATTATTTACAAATGCAAAGCGATTCCGATTTAGCAAAATCATATACACCAATATTGGTATCAAGAGGAATTTCTATTTCGGAAGAGCGATTGACAAAATTGGTTTCCTTAATAAAAGAACGCGCTAATTTCGTTTCTGAATTTTGGTCGCTTTCTGATTATTTTTTCGAGGCGCCAACATCCTATGATGAAAAAGCAACGAAAAATTGGAAAGAAGACACGAGCGATTTAATGGAACAATTAATTGTGATTTTGGAAGGTATTGATGTTTTTTCTTCAGAGAAAATGGAAACCATCGTAAAAGACTGGATGACCGAAAATGAAATTGGAATGGGGAAAATTATGCAACCGTTTCGTTTGAGTTTGGTTGGCGCACTAAAAGGACCGCATCTTTTTGATATTGCCGATTTTATCGGAAAAGAAGAAACAATCAATCGTATTCAAAAAGCAATTTCAGTTTTATAGGTTTGTTTTTGTAAAACTAAAGGAAATTTTAGTTGAAACTTAAAATAAAAGCGCCGGTTTAATCGTTTTTAAAAAGAGGAAGTGTTTTTCCTAAAAATTAAAAAACTGCTTTAAAAGCAAGATATAAAAGCCGTTTTTAATCGTTCAAATTGATAACTCAACTTCGTTCGATAGTTAAAATCAATATTAAAAAAAGCGCCTCGAATGGGCGCTTTTTTATTTGAAATGAAAATTATTATTTCAATTCGTCTAAAACTTTTTCATTTTTTTCAGCTAGTCTTAATTCCGAAAGTTGCGAATTAAAATCGCTTGAATTATCGACATCGTGTTTCAAATTACGAATTGCAAAAATTCGCACCGCCGGCATTTGACTTTTTAACGACATGGAATATAATTTTGTCAAAACCTCAGAATCGATATCTTTAAAATTAACTTTATCAGAAAAATGTAAAATCAAATTTGAAAACAACAACGCATTGTTATCGTTTTTCACGTTTTTAATTATCGTTTGACAAATCAAACTGAAATTATCGATGCTTTTTATGGTTTCAATGATGGTTTTAAGAGTCGCATTTGCAGCAGCATCGTCTTTTTCTTTTACAAATTTATTAATCTCTTTTTGCATCGACATCAATAAATTTTCTTCTTTTTTGCCTTTTTCTTCCCAAGCGTCTTTCAATCCAACCGTTCTGTTAAAAACTAGTTTTTCAGGAGTTGAATCCTTATCAACATTGAAATAACCCATGCGTTGAAATTGGAATTTATCACCTGATTTTACCGTTGCCAAAGTCGGTTCTACAAAACCTTTTACGATTTGTAAAGAATTCGGATTCATAAAATCTAAGAAGTTTTTCTCTTTATGGCTGTCTGGTGCTTCGTCAATAAACAAACGATCGTACATTCTCACCTCAGCTGGAATAGCATGCGAAATGGAAACCCAATGTAACGTTCCGGCCACTTTTCTCTGACTGGCTTCGCTTCCACTTCCACTTCGGCTATCGCTATCGTATGTGACATGAATTTGAGTGATATTCCCGACTGCATCTTTTACAACACCCTCTCCTTTAATGATATACGCATTTTTTAAACGCACTTCTCTACCTAACGACAAACGGAAAAATTTAGCGGGTGCTTCTTCTAAAAAGTCTTCTCTTTCAATATATATTTCTCTAGAAAATGGCACTTTTCTATAACCCGCACTTTCGTCTTCTTGGTTGTTTTCGGCATCTAATAATTCTTCTTTGCCTTCAGGGTAATTGGTAATGACCACTTTTACAGGATCTAAAACCGCCATAACCCGAGGCGCCGTTTTGTTTAAATCTTCGCGCAAGCAAAATTCTAAAAGCGAAACATCAATCACATTTTCGCGTTTTGCAACTCCAATGGTTTCGCAAAATTTACGAATAGAATTAGGGGTATATCCACGTCTTCTCAATCCTGAAATAGTTGGCATTCTAGGATCGTCCCAGCCGTTAACACTATTTTCTTGAACTAATTGAAGGAGTTTACGTTTGCTCATTACAGTATAATTCAAGTTCAATCGTGCAAATTCGTATTGGTTTGGTCTTACTTTAATTGTGTTAGACACTGAATCAAGTTCAGTGTAAATCTGATCTAAAAACCAATTGTACAATTCGCGGTGCATTACAAATTCGAGCGTACAAATAGAATGTGAAATTTGCTCGATATAATCGCTTTCGCCGTGCGCATAATCGTACATTGGATAGATTTTCCAATCGTTTCCGGTTCTATGGTGATGGCGGTGTAAAATACGATACATCAAAGGATCTCGCATCAACATATTCGTCGATTTCATGTCAATTTTAGCTCTTAAAACATGACTTCCTTCAGGGAAATCGCCATTTTTCATCGCTTCAAATAAAGATAAATTTTCTTCAATCGAACGATTTCTGTAGGGTCCGTCAACTCCTGGTTGTGTAGGAGTTCCCTTTTGTGCTGCCATTTCTTCAGAAGATTGACTGTCCACATAAGCTTTGCCTTTTTTAATCATTTCAACGGCCCAATCGTACAATTGTTGGAAATAATCCGACGCATATCTTTCTTCAGCCCATTGAAAACCAAGCCATTGCAAGTCTTCTTTTATGGCGTCAACATATTCTTGTTCTTCTTTCGCAGGATTGGTATCGTCAAAACGAAGATTTACCGGCGCGTTGTAACGCAATCCTAATCCGAAATTCAAACAAATTGATTTGGCGTGGCCAATATGCAGATAACCGTTGGGTTCAGGCGGGAAACGAAAGCGTAATTTATCTTGAGGAAAACCGCAAGCTAAGCTGTCTTCTATAATTTGTTCAATAAAATGAAGCGATTTATCTTCGGTTGACATA
>Ga0315908_10004348_pt1 | contig 10223 bp, 7 predicted proteins | sample LakEriMetagenome_12_FD_203520 | JGI IMG/M metagenome (GOLD analysis project Ga0315908, IMG submission 203520) | Freshwater fungal communities from buoy surface, Lake Erie, Ohio, United States - Buoy 4 MA124 | ecosystem: Environmental > Aquatic > Freshwater > Lake > Lake biofilm | place: USA...
TAATTATTTTCTTTTAAATTCAAATCATCTATCCACGATTCTTCTTAACTTGAATGATCTATTGTGGATTAATGAATTGTACTCATAGTTTATTTCTTTTAATTTTATTATTACAAATATTTTGATTTCATTTTTTCTCTTTTTATTTTATATTGTTGTAATTTCATTAATTTATAAACCATTTTTTAGTAATTTAACTATATTTATTGTTGATTACTAAGTATTTAATTATAATTTCAAATTTATGTAGGGTTTTCTCACTAATTGCCTAGAATGTTTTAACATCTCCTTAAAATTATCTTGGCTCCTACACTGCTAACTATTTTGAATGATTAGGCATCAGAATAAATGCTATTAGTATGATTTTCTTATCTTTTAGGAATATTCTTTTTACAAATTAATGGTACTTTCTTTTTTAATTTATTATTTTTCTAGTTATTTATATCTTTTCTTCAATATTTTCTCATTATTTACAATTATCATTAATTTCTAATTACTTTAAACGGTTTTGTTCCAAATACTTAAATTTTATCTGTTATCATTTTACAACTAATTATATATAATATATATCTTCTTATTCTATTAATCAAAATATTGTATCTACTTCTAAATTCTTGTAAACTTACAAATTCTATATAAAATTTATAATTTATATTTGAATAATTATATTATTTTATAAATAATCAATGTTGTAAACTAATTCAATCGATAATAATGTTTATTACAAAAATTAAAGCAAAAAGCAATAGGATATCAGATTTTTCTAATTTTAATAAAGTAAAAATAATAAAATAAAAAAGATATTAGATGTCTTGATTGTGATTCAATTGCTGGTTCAATATAATTTTTAGAATCGCCAATAGCGAAGGACTAAAAAGAAATGGTGAAAAAACTATTAAGAAAAAACTATAATGATAAATAAATAGTAGAAGAAATGAACTTGATTTTTGGTTCACACTGTATTCTTAATTAAGAAACTACAGACTCTTTAAATAATGTCCAATTATATTAAACAGTAATTTTTAATCATCTATTTATTATTTAGGCTATTATTTTTAAACCTATTGGAGTAGGAATCTTTTTTTATGCTGCTATTAAATTTTTTAAGTGGTATAGAAATAAAAAGCTGTGATTTATTAATAATATCATACAAATTTTATTAAATATTTTCCAATATAATGTTCACACTTGTTTCAAAATATATTTTAATTTTTTAAAAGTTGATTTGAAAATATGGTTTTTTTTGCTATATCCTACTTATTCTAATTTGTAATTTAGTTTGATTATCTTGATTGATCTGAATTTATTCTAAAAATTAATAAAATCATATTATTTTTTAAAATTACTTTTAATTTCTAATTTGGTTTAATTGATTTTTAAACTCATCATTTTTTATTATTCTTAAAAAATATTTATTTTTTTATTATTAAATATCAGAATAATTTAGTTAATTAAAAGTAGGAAATTATAAAAATACTTTTTTATTATTTATATTTTATGGAGAATATATTTATTAATTTATTACTATTTTTTTTTTATTATTTTAAAGATTATTTTTTTTTATTGTTTTTAGCAGGTTATTAGTTTATGATTTGTTTCTTACTGTTTTTGATAAATCTATCTAGATATTTAAAGTTACCTGTTCTTTTTAACTTTTACTTATTTTTTATATGGTTTTATTATTTGATTTTGATTTTCTTTTTACTCATTCTTTTATATCTTTTAATTTATTATAATCTTATTATTCCTCTTTCTATTCTAAAACTATCTACAATTTTTATTCTTTTAATTACTTTACTTATTATAATTATTATTATTAAAATTATTAATATAATTATTTTTATTTTTAAAATTTATCCTGTTAAATTTATTAATCACTTTAAAAAGAATAATCGTTATAATCGTTTTATGAATTTTATTGTTAAATTTATTTTTAATCCTAAATTAAAATTTATTAATTTTAATATTATTATTAAAATTATTAATGGATTTATTTTTATTAAATTTATTAATTTTGTTATTATAATTATTATTCAAGTAGTTTTTATTCATTCTAATATTATTATAATTATTATTGTTAGCACTATGTCTATAATTATTAATCCTATTATTATTCTTCTTCTTCCTATTACTTAATTTATAATTCCTACTTCTATTAATTAAAATATTCATCATTTTTATATTATTTTAGATATTCTTAAACTTTTTCCTAATTTTATTGATAATTTATATATTCTGATAATTTGGATTGCTATTATATTTTTTAAATTTACTAATTTTATATTTATTAGTATAACTATTTTTAAATAGAAATATTTGATAAGTTTTCCTAATGCTAATGAAATTATTAAAATTATTCAAATTAAGGTAATATCTAAGAAGATTTATTATCATAGGTTTGATATATTTTTGTTTATTCTTCATATTTATCATTTAATTATTGAAATTGATTCTATTATTCCTGTTTCTCAATATTTTTATTGTTTTATAACTTAGTTCCTAAGTCAGTACTTTTCATCTAACTACAATTCCTTTACCTCTTTTATTTTTAAATAACTGTTTCTTTCTGATACAATCTTTGTTACAATTTATTTTTCTTATTTAAAACTTATTATTATTAGTTTTTAATCTCTATCATTTTCTGTTATTTTTATTTATATTGTTTATTTAAACTATGTATTAAATTTTTATTTTTATCTTCTAATGATTGTAAGACTATTAATTATGATGATTTATATTATTGCTTTTTCCCTATTTTTCTTATTTTTTCATCAAAATATGAAATTTAAACATTATTTTGTTTTAATTTATTTAATTATTGGAATATTTCAGGATATTAAATTTCAGAATGATTTGATTATTAATCATTTTAATTATTATTTACTTACTATTAATTTTATTTTTTAAAATTATTAGAACTGTCAGAATAGCTATTTTCATAATTAAAATTAGTATTTTATTATTTTTAATTATTATTATTAACATTATTATTATTATTATTAAAATTATTATTATTATTGATATTAAATATTATATCTACTGAATTCTCCTTTTAATAATTAAGCTAAAATTATGAATCAAATTCCATTGTATTTTCCTTAAAAATTTTTTCTTTTTTTTATTACTAGGGGCTTTTCTTCTTTTATTAAAATTAAATGAAATTGTATTAATAAATATCTATGAAATCATCTTAATCTTACTGAATAATTTACTCATTATTTTAAATTTATTTCTAATTTTCTTCTTTTTAATTTGGATATTTTATTTATTGTTCTGATAAATTTATTTTTAGAAATTGCTAATTATTAGACTACATTTCAATTTAAATTTATTTTATTATAATACTAAAATAATTTATCTTTTTATATTAGTTATAATTCATATTAATAAATCAAATCTATTTTTGTTTGTCATCATCAAAAGGACTGAATTTATTAGCTACATTATTAATATTTATTTTGGGTAATCTTTCACTTATTATAGATTCATTTTAAGCATTTTGGTTTTGAATATCTATATTGTTTTTCTAATAAAATTAAATAATAAATTTATTAATAATATTAATGATATTAAGATATAATATTTTTAACATAATATTTATAATATACATCTTGTAAGTCTATAACATTATTTTTAAGGAGAGTAGTAACTTAGTGATTATTATTATTAGTATTAAGCTGATCAATAATATTCTGATACTATATATCAGTTAAAACCTCAGCAATAACAGGAATAATATAAACTTAATTTTTAGTAATAACTTAAAACTCATCCTTAAAATATCCAATATTTTATGGATAAAATTATACAAACAACTCCCTCGTTAACCCCATAGCAATAGGTCCAGTCTACTTCATAAATACTCAAATATTTTCACTCATACATTACTTAATAACCACTCTTTATTACAAAATATCCTCATTCTTCAAATAAATAACAGTCTCATATTATCTATTAACCTTTAATTATCCCATCCTAACCTTTGTGGGTAGAATATGAAGATCTCTCTTTAATTTATCTCCTATTTCATTCTGAATCATTAAGTTTTTCCTCTCATTCAATTCACTCTATTTGTATTTTTTGTCTTCTGTTAATAACATGAATTAATGTTGACCCATATTTCGAATATCGTTTACACCGATTGCTTTGTTGAACAATCGATTTGCCAAAGATGATGTTTTTACTCTTTTTTCCACTATTGATTCAGTTAAGATAAATTTTTCGTTCATTTGTGATTCAATTTTTTCTTTACGAATTGAGCGTATTGTTGAGGACAAGTTTTGGTTTCGTTATTCCCCTGTTAATGAGAATTTATAGTTCTTTATTTAATGATATTCTGATGCTTTTTGTTTTTCTTCATCTTGTTTCTTAGCCACTTTTTCATCCATTTCCTAAAATATACTAACTTTCTTTATCTACTACCTTGATTTCTTTTGTAAACTGCTATTTCTTTATTCTGACTCTATTCTCTTTTTTTATTCTTCCTATTATCTCTCAAATTCATTTTCTTATTATTAATATTATAATTGTTATTATTCCTCCATCTCTTTATACTTCTCTGTTAATTCTTTTTGAGTCCTTTCCAATTCTTCATTCTTTTTATTCTTCTTACCTTTAAAAACAATGTCTTTATACTTTGATATTTCCAAATAGTCTTTGTGTCCTTATTTAGTTTCAAAGTAATTACTTACAAATCCTTTCTTTAAATTATCATAATTCTTATCTATTAAATTTTATAATGTTTCTTATTTCAACTTCTTTTTATTTTCTAATACTTTTTAAGTCTTCATTTTTCTTAATGATCTTTATTCAGGACTCTGTTATTTTATATAAACATTCTGATTAGGATTATTTACTTTAATTTTCTTTTGATTTTTCTTTATCATTTATTAAAATAATTGTTATCCATCTTCTCTTACCTATTAATAAGTCTGATTTTGTTTTTCAATATTTCTAAATCTATATATCTTCATATAAACATCAATTGCTTAATTCAACTATTCTTTAGATCTTTTTAAATACTATCCTTCATCAACCAATTATTTCTATTTCATCAATTATTCATGTTACTCTAACACATTTTGGAATTTCTCTAATTCTTATTAATCTAATTCATTGAACTAGATTATATTTTCATAAAAGTATTGATGATTTTCTTTCTCGATTATTTTATTGAAAATTTTGTCATAATAAATTCCAATTTTGCTAGGCAGATTAATATCAATAAAACTTTATTTCTGTAAATCCCAATCATACTTTTAAATAAAGAGATGTAAATTTTAGGAATCAGGAGTATCATTAGGAGAATCTGTTTAAAGAAAATAATTATGAGGCTGATTATACATTTTAGCTTAGAAGATAAGAGCATTGAAATAATTAGAATTAAGATAGAGATTGGCTGAATTATCATTATTAATAAAAAGAAAATGGTAGTTATAGAGTGGACCTACTAAAGGAAGTTGTTCATATTTATTATCATAAATAATTTCATTATCATAAAAATCGAAAGAGTTTTAATGTATATTGACAGGCTTATCATTTTCATGAGATTGCTCAAGTTGATCGGCATTAGAAAGATGTTTGAATATTTATCCATCTACATCCACAAAGAACTAATTATCTTGAGAATCATGATAAAGAATATTCTATTGCATAATATCGATTTCATAAATAAATTATTTATTATCAGGATTGCAAATATACTAAGTCTATAACTAATGATAATCCTATATAGATTAACAATTAGATTAATAATAAAATTGAGTGAATTAATCATTAACTATTATCCTCTAATGAAATCCCAACATGAATATACAATGATTAAAGAACAAAAACAACTAATGTTAATCTAATAAAATATACTCATCTTTATTATCTAATGAGAGTTTATATTAATGATCATTTATGAGAACAGTACAATAATGACTATTCTCTACAGTGATATTATCCTTATCAGTAAGAATCATAGTTCCATCATGATGCTTGACATACACTCTACCATCTTTATAATAAATCACCACAGTATTATCTTCTCTTATTAATACTTTATCCCCATTTTCATCAGTCCTTCGAACACTCTCAATCTGATCAACTTCCTTCATTTCATTATTAATCACATTTCGAACTCGTCTTAGACCTTTATTGTTAGTGCTCGTCCATTCTTAATTTTTAGCATTTAAGTAACTTACATTTCCATTATACATTAAAATTTCTCTATCTCCATTCTTTAAATATCGGATCACTGAACCTTTTTTAGTTACACATCGGTTTATTTCTGTTTATATTTCTTTATTTGATTAGTATACCATGTTATCTTTTATCATTATATCAAGTCCTTTCTTCATACTTACTGTTACTTCATATTGTTATTATTATGATGATTCCTATTATTATTATTATGATTCCTATTATTTTTATTATTATAATTCCTAATGTTATTATATTTATGATTCCTATTTTTATAATGATGATTCTTATTGTTTAACTAAGACTCTGTAATGATTTTAATTAATATTAAGCCATAATTTGTTCTTCTAAATTCCAAAATGAACATTATTATCATGTACTTTCAACTATTTAGTAACATAACTACCGATCTTGTTCTTAACATTCTTAATAATAGAATTACTGGCAGGATATATCCACTTAGATAATTATTATATCCTTCCATAAAGATCCTTATCGAAATCATAATAATAATCAAACTTATCATTATTCTATGAACTATTAACAAAAAACTACTGATAACTCTCAAAATTAGGAATAGCTCTATAAAAATAACTCCAATGCTTATTAACTGTTCTATCTGCATACACTTTATCTCCTATAATTACTCCTAATCTATCTTATTTATCATCATAAAATTGTTATATTTAAGCTTCATTCAAGTATACTTCTTATGCTAAATACTATTATAATTTCTCCTTATTCATTTTTACTAAACAGTTCAGTTCTTCTAGTGATATTTGTTGTTTAGATTCTATTTCTTATATAAGTCTATGCATTTCTAGTAATCTTTATGTTTTCTCAATTTTATCATCGTCTACAAATCCAAAATATTCTGATTCTATTTGCTCTCTTAGTAATTTTGATTTTTCTCGCTTTTTAGGCATTCCTTGTCTATTGACTCCTAAATATTGGATGTGTTATAATAATTTTTCCTCTCTTTCTCTTATCCATTCACCATTTCGTAACTTTTGATCTTTTCTTAAATTATTCTATCTACTTAAAACGTCTAAATTCTCTATTAAAATTATTTCATTATTATTATTATTATTGATATTTTCACTATTATTACGGTTATTTTAAAAATATGTAAAACTTGTATCAGTCTCAACAGAACCAAAATTATCAATCATGGCTTTTACCTTCTAATCATCAATTTAACTAATTTAGTCATTTACTTATGACTATTATTAAGATTCTAAATCATCTAATAGACACTCTAATAATACAGTAATTCTTTATTATTCCTACTATAAATTAGATTATAAACTATTATAAACTTTAAGCAAATCATTTGCTTTCTATTTCTATTTAATAGCATCTTCTTGCTTAATAGATTCAATTTACTATATAATCAACTGAATCTGTTTATTCTATTCCTCAAATTCATTATCCTTGACTTTTCCTTTCTTTTTAGCAGTTTCTGTATCAATTTCCTACTTGATTACATTTATTTTATCTTATAAAGGTTAAATCAATTTATCTAATGAATCTTCATTATTCGAATAAGACTTATTATAATTATCAGTTAATCCAATAACTTTCTTAGACTTTCTCCATTCTAAAAAAGCTTCTCTATCTAAACTTATTTAACAAATCTCATCAATTAAATATTCTCCAAATTAATCAATTGATTCTTATTCTCCTGAAAAATCCATCTCTAATATTCTTTCTACTATTATCAATTCTTTAAAAATCCCATTAGATCTACTACTTATTATTGTTTCTAACAATTCTGATTAATTCTTAATGTAAAATTTGTCTAAATCACTTAAGGCCATTTTTTCTTTAATTTTCAATATTTGCATTTATTCTTCTTCATCTAGTTATTCATTATCTTAATTATTTTCATTTAATATGTTTTCATAATCTCCTACTACTTTTTCTTTTATTTTTATTATAAAATCAAGCTGTCCTCCTTATTCGTATAACTATTTCAATTCATCTTAATTTACTGGATAATCAGTAAGGATTATCAATTAATTAAACCTTTTTTCGTATTCTTTTTCTGTTACTTTCTAAATTTCTTCTTACATTATTTATGTTTCTTAAACTTTAGTAGCATTTTATTTTTTAGCATCTTTAACATTTGTTTCTTGTTTTTTAGGCTATTCTATTCCCTCTAATTGACATTTTAAAGCTACTCTTTATTCGAAATTATGGTCTTTTATCATCATAATAGCTGCTTTTGCTAATTATTCTTCATTTATTTCTGCATTTTAATTACCTGTTGCTTACATATTCTATTTTTTATTTTCTACAAATATTCCTTTCATTTTAGCATAGTTTATTATATCATCTTTACAAATATTCTTCTAAAATGATTTTGTTTGTTTCCTTAGCCTTAAAAATAAATCATCCATTCTTTTTTCTTTTACTTCAAAATTAAAACCTACTACTAAAGTTGTCCATTATGGAAGATCCTTTTCTTCAAATTTTATTTCTTGTTATTTTTTAGCCATTAATATATTTATAACTTATTTTAATTTATAATTAATATATTTAAATAATAAATATTATTAATATATTTAAATTTTTGTGTGATTTGGTAGGAAATATAAGATAATATAATTACTTTAATATTAATAAAAGCCAAATATAGATAAATTATTATAATAAAATTGAAAAGATGAAGCAGTAATCTAAATTGCAATTTGGAGAATTTTCTAAACAGACAAAATAAATAATCTAGCTTAATACTACTAATAGTTTAAATAAAAATTATTAAAGACAAAATGAATAAACTTCAAGTCTTACCAAATATTCAATAGTAAAGCCTTAAAGAGATAATAATAAGTCAGATAAGAAACTAACTTTTCATTGAAAAATATCTAATTTAGATAACAAATCTAACAGGAATTTCAATCAAATCAATAATAATATTTAAAAAAATAATACAAATTAACTTAATTCTAAAATGAATTAATTTTTTATCAATATTCAAAATTAAATTAATTCAACTAAATATAAAGCTTCTATTTCTAAAAAACTTTAAAGTTAAAATATTTCAAACAGAAACTTATCATTTGAAATAAACAAAATTTCTAATTTATATAAAAATAATTTATAATGTCAATTTAAATAATTAAATTAATAATAATAGCAATATTAATAATAAGTTCAAGAAAATAATAATTTAAATATATGATATAATACAGTTTAGAATGATCAATATTTTGAGGAAAATGAATTAAAAGAAATATAAATTTAAAAGATGAGAAAAAATGATTCAAAAGAGGATAAAATAAACCAAAAAGTATATTAAAAAAAAAATTAAGAATAGAAATGGGTAGAATGGTTTGAAATAAAAGAAGAAAATAACGAACAATTATTAAAAGAAGTGCGAAACAACAACTATGAGAAAGTAGAAGAACTACTTTTATAAGATAAAAAAATTGATATAAATTACAAGGATAAAATAAACTAAAATAATAGTAGTTTACATATAGCTTGTCAACAAAACAATTACAATATAGTACTTCTACTATTAAGACATGAAGCAGATGTATAAGGATTGAATAACAATCAATAATCAGCATTATCTATTGCAGGAATGAAATGTTCAAACAAAATTGTTGAATTATTACTCACTTCTGGAGCTGATATCAATCATTAAGATTATATTAATAATACTGCATTGCATTACAGTGTTTTATATTAAAATCATTAAGTCATTGATTTTTTGTTATAGAAACCCAGTATTAATTTAAATTTGAGAAATAATGATAATTTCACAGCCCATGAATTAGCTATTCCCCATTAAATATGTAAAAATATATTTGATAATCATTTTGTTAATAAACACAAGAATCTCGCAAAGCAATATAGTGTGCAGGTACATAAATGGAAGACTTAGTATAATAAGTTAAATCATAATATTGAAAATAATAATGAATCAGATTAATTATAACAATAATAATAATAATAATAATAATAATAATAATAATAATAATAATAATAATAATAATAATAATAATAATAATAATAATAATAATAAT
>Ga0315908_10004349_pt1 | contig 10222 bp, 8 predicted proteins | sample LakEriMetagenome_12_FD_203520 | JGI IMG/M metagenome (GOLD analysis project Ga0315908, IMG submission 203520) | Freshwater fungal communities from buoy surface, Lake Erie, Ohio, United States - Buoy 4 MA124 | ecosystem: Environmental > Aquatic > Freshwater > Lake > Lake biofilm | place: USA...
GAAACACAGAATCCCAATAGAAGAAAGTACTCAAAGAGTTTACTTATTTGTTACATATAATTTGATATATTATATAAATGATATGTAATCATTATAGATTAAAAAATAAAACACTATTATTATAAATCTATTAAGCAAGCTTGTCTACATCAATTTTCATTAACTTGCTTAAGACCTCTGCAACTTAAACAATATATATGGGTTCATTCCTACCCTTAATAGTAACATCAAATTATTTGTTATTTAAAGATTGCTAATACTTCTCCTTTTTTACAGATTGGAATTTGGACTAAACAAATTGAAAAGAAGCATGAGTTTGTCTGATTTCACAATAAGGAGCATCAGTTTCAATCATAAGTCTATTTAATGGGATCTTCTTAATCGTTTCAAGATTTGCTTCAGTTTTTAATGAACATCCATTAACTCCTACATATAAATCCAGGTCTAGAATTTTCTATAATTCTTCATCTGTTCCTGTAAAAGAATGTACTACTCCTGACTTGAATTTATGTCTATTTTCTTTTACGATTTTGAAGAAATCATCACCGGTGTTTCTATTGTGTAGGTACATTGGCAATTTATACTTCTCAGCTAAATCAAAATGTAAGGGGAAATTTTTCAATTGAGTTTCTTTACTACTGTACTCTAATCTATCATAATCTAGACCACATTCTCCTATTGCTACGCATTTATCTCCCATTTCTTCTATTAATTTTTCCATCTTTTTTATGTATTCACATTGATTACTATTTTTCTCTACTTCCTATTAATTATTTTGTTTATTTTACATTCGCTCTGCAAGGATGGATACCTACAGTTGAGTATAAATCCACATCATTTTTGCAAATTTCATAACTTATTTTACTATCTTCTAAGTAACCACCTACTATCAACATCTTTTTTACGTTTTTATTTCTTGCTCTTTTTAGCACATGTTCTACGTCATTTTCATGATGCTTTTTTTCATAATATACTCCATTAAATTAATCATCAGCTAAGTTAGCTGCTATGTCAAAATAGTTAATGATTTAATCACATTATTACTTAAATTATTTATAAAATAATTATTTTTTATTTTTATTTTATAATTATTATTTTAAATATTTACTCACCTAATGCATTTAATATCTAAATTCCTAATTAATTTTATTATCTAACTTTATTTTTAATAAATAAATTTATGACAAATATATTGATAAATTTATAAAAATATAATATCAAATATTTATTTATGGTAAATGAATATGAATTAGTTTTTATGATTAAATAGGCAAAATAGAGGAAATTTCTTATGCTTATTCCATATAAACTAAAATAATAAAAATATAGAATAAAGAATAAAATAATAATAATAAGAATAATAATAATACTTTTGGCTTGTTAAGTCAAATTTAACTATTCTAAGAGCTTTGCATATGAGAATAGAGTGTGTACCCTTAGATATGAATCATTCTAAAATATTGAATATTAATTACATTAGAATAAAACTAAATTGCCTTCTAATAAAACTCTTAACTTTATTAATAATCTTAATTAATCCTTGACAAAAGAGCCATCATGGTGAACTGATGTCCTTAATTATAATTATTATCACAATTATAAAGCACATATATTTTCATCCAGAATCTACAATCTATTTCCATTTCTCCTTAACTATTTAGCAGAAATTAAACTATGTTTAATAATCCTTTTCCGCTGTATTGTGACCGTATTACGTTTATCATCTCTTTGTTTTTTAGCTAATCATGTACTATATTATTACTATCCAAAAGTAATCTTAATATGTATTCTCTGTCTTCTTATTATTCATCTTTTAATATTTCTTTTGATTATTCCTTCGATAGTTCTTCAAAAAGACTTATGCTTTTCTTAAAAATTGGAATACAGTTTTTAAAATTATTATCTACTTATTATAAATCATTACTATTATTATTACTATTAATATTATTATTACTATTATTATTACTATTATTATTACTATTACTATTATTATTAATATCATTAAGATAAAATTGCTTATTAAACCAAAAAGCAACAGCTAGATTGTTTAAAGCCATAGCTTTGGTAATGAGATTAGGTTCCATCATAATAGCTTCCTAAATATAATAAATAGCATGTTAATATTGATTATTACATAAATAACTGACTCCCAATAACATTTTAAACTGTTTTTAAAATACTATAGGAATTTTATTAATTTCCTATTTACTGTTTAATGCTCTACCTATCAAAATTGCTTTTTCTAAGTTTGTATGAATGCAATGAATAAAAAGATTTAAGTAGTCTTTATAAATTAACTGAGATGGGTTATTATTATATATTTCCATTTATGTTTTTATTATTAATTCCAAATATTATTCAGTCTATTTGTATTTTTTTAATTCAATACTCAATTTTCCTAACTCCTTATAAATTTTTAATTTATTGAAAGTATTTTTTTCTGTACTTTTTTCTAATACCTTTTAAACTCTTTTTAAGTATTCTTCTCCTAAATAGTATTTCTAATTTTTTATACATTCTTATGCCTCTATATAGTCATATATTCCTAATAAATAATCTTATTTATCATCTTAATTTTATTATTATTTTTAAAACTATAAGTGTTCTTAATTTATATTATTTTCTTCACTTTTTTATCCTTAAAAATAATTTGAAAATCTTTATATTTAATTTTTAAATATTCTACAAAAAAATTTATCTTATATATTTCTAAATTTAATATACATCTTGATAATATTGAATATTAAATTATTATTTAATGAATTTATATAAAAATGAATAGCAAATTTAACAAAAAATATATAATTAGTCTTAAAAATATTATTAATAAGTTCCTGAAATAGTATTAGATGTAAAAGACGATCTTATTAATTTCGAAATATAAGATTCAAATTAGTCAAATAATATAAATAATTAGTTAGATCTTTATAATAAAAATATAGAATAAGTTATTTAAAAGGCAAGAGATAATTATTCTTTTTTAAAAGAAAAAAAATAAACATTAATAAAAGAACAATTTATTTAAGAACTTGTAAAATCTTAAATAACTGAAATAAAAATATAAAAATTAAATCAATTTAAAGAAAAAATTAATAATGAATAATAACTAAATATTGATAAATAACTTTTTTAATTAGTTTTAAAAAATTAAAATATAGATAAAAAAATTGATAGTAAAAATTGATAAAAAGAAAATAAAATTACAGATTAATAATAAATTAGTAATGATTTATACAACAACGAAAGAGAAAAATAAATAATAAAAGAATAATTTAAACTTCCTATAGAAAAGATAATAATGAAAGCAAAAGAATTGATAGAATTATAAAAATATAATGAAAGTGAAGAATATTTGCTGTGTTTTATGCGAAACAATATTGAAAATTAACATAGCGATATTTTATTTCTATATGGTGAATGTTTAAAAAACTAGAAAAAATTAATAATGGCAGAAAAAGTTATGCAACAAGTACTTAATTTTTAAAGTCAAAATCCTTACGTTTATGATTCTTTAGCAGATATTTATATGGAGATGGAGAAATATCAATTAGCAATCACATATTTGGTTTAATTCAATAGTTTTAAAGTAAATTTTTATATCTCTTTAACAATTATTATCCTAATATTTATAATAATGATGATTTTATAAAATATTATTGAAGGAGTCGGACAATAATTATTTCAGAATAGGTAAATGTTATGCTTATTAATAAGAATATTCAAATGCTGTTAAATATTACTCAAAAGCAATATAAATTCATAATCATTTTCATTAAATAAAGTATCATCAATCTATATAAAAATAACCTTCAAAATAATTAAGTTAATTTGATAGTACTTAACTTTATGATATTCTTAGTTAATCTATTGCAAATTATTATCTTAATAGAGCTCTAGTTTATGAAAAAATTAAACTGTATTAATTAGCAACTTAAGATTTTATTAAATTTAAATAAATTATGCCCAATTATTAGTAAATATTTTCTTAAAAATATTAATAATATAAAAGTTAAAACAAACATCAAGATGCTTAAAATATTTTATAATTAATTCAAAAAATTTCATAAATTTGAATTTAAATATCAAAATAAATATAACAGTCTAAATATTTTTTTTAATTTTATTTTTTTTATTATATATAATATTTTAAAATTTTATTTTTATAATTTTTATAAAGTAACTTTTTTATCTTTTTCAACAATAATTAATTATTATTATTAATATTACATATTTTAACTAAGAAATATATTCAATTAGTTATCTATATATTTTATATTATCAGTTAATTTTATTTTTTTATATTATCTATGAAGTTAAATATAAAATTTTTAAATTTAACTAAAGTTTTTCTTAATTAGTTGCTTTTAATTTAAATTATTCTAAAAGAACATTTATTTATGCTTTTTAATGATTTAAATCTTTATCGAATATTTTTTATATTTTTTAAATTAATTCTGACATATTATAAGTTTGATCTTACTAAAATTCTTAAATAATTTATAACATAATTACGCTCATAAATTTAAATGTATTTTTATGCTATTTCTTCTAATCTTATTTTATATTCATCAAATTTTTACCAATCGAAATATTTTGAATTTTCATCGTAATATATTTATTTGTCTATTCTTTTTTAAAATATTTTTTATTATTTTTCAGTAATGTAAGATTAACTTTATAAGGTTTTAATTGATTATTATTATTTATTATTTTCACAATCATTATTATTTTAGATTTAATTAAAATTCATTAAAAATTATATTATTAATAAAAATAATCATATTTAAATATAAATTACTAATTCACTTAACTTTAAAAAATATAAATTTATTATAATTATAAATTAATATATATTAAATATTAAATATTTCATCAATATAAAATTTTATGGTAGGTTTTGAATTTTAAAATTTAATAAATCTGATAAACTAAATTGATAGATATACTTAGAAAATCGAAAGAGTTTATTATAAAATATACAATTATTATTATAAAGTTGAGTAAAAGATGTAATATTATTAGAATTATTTATATCACTACATTTTTGTTATTATTATTTTCCTTCCAGAAAAAAAGAAAAATATTAATATAATTAAATACAAGAATAATAAAATTGAATAAAAAGTAAAGAAATATATTTTGAATATATTATTTATTATTATTTAGTTAATTATTTTGTATTGATTAATTTCTTGTTATAATATTTATTACCATCATAGTAAAGTTATAAAATATAGTTAATTTTAAAAAACAAAGTAAAATTTTAATACGATTAGGAATATAAAATTAATTATTGTAACTTTCAAAATATTCAACATTACTAAATTTTAGAGGAATTTCATTTTTTTAGATATTTTAATCCTAGTTTTAATTTAAATTTATAACTAATACATCACTATTATTCTCATTTGTTGCAAAACTTTATAATACTGAATTATTTTTTACTTACATTTAAAAATTTTATTAAATCTATTCTACTTCTTGATTATTATCTAAACTCTTATACTCATTTTCGTTAATATAATTTTAAGTAATTATTTCTTTTTCTTATTTATTTTAATATTATAAGTCTTAATTATCCATATATTTTAATACATTCTTGTTATTTTAATTATCTTTAAAAAATAAAATTTCATCTTTATTAACTTCATAAATTTGATTAATCATTTAATTAAGATAAATGAATTCTAATTATAGAATATAATATATAATAATTAATGAATCACTTTCTGATATTATTAATAACATATTCAATTAATTATTAATGAGAGATTTATAAATGATCGCCCTAAACAGAATACCTATAAACCTTTTGATTTTCTTATAGATATTTCAATCCAATCAAATCATTCAAATACAAATCAGTCTGCTCCATAGGAACAACATCAGTAGTTCCTGGTTTATATGCCTAAAACCATGCAGTTTCCTTAGGAATTATCATAGTATCCTGATCAAACTTAATCAAAATTAACTTTTAGATTTTCATAAATTTATCCTTACTATTCTAATCAAAATCCCTTTCATTATTAAGAGCAGCAAGGAAAGTGCTATCTCTATCATACAACTACAAATTGAATGCATCCCTATAATAACCAGCAGGTCCAACCAACTTCTGTGCCAATGAACTATAAACAAGATATTTGCCTATAAACTTATTAATAATTGAACACAAATTTGAATCAAATCCGCAATGAGGTACTCCATTAACCCCCATGTTTGGTCCTCCTATTGAAACCAAGAACTCTACTTCTCCTCCGAAATCACATTTTTAAGCAATGTATCGAGCTATTAGAGAACCTTGGCTTAAACCAATTACTGTTATTTTTTTATTTAGGAATTAAGGATCTTCTTTTAATTTCTCACAAGCTTATTCAGCCTGACTTTCAAATGATTTCAATATTATTGAAAGCACTGATGGTCCTGATTCTATACATTTAACGTAGCTATCTCCTCCTAGTTGTTCTTAAATAAATTTAGGAAATCCTGTTACACTTTCAAGTGCACAAGCATCTCCTAAACCATGAAAAATTGCCACTGGATTATTGTTATTACAATATCCAATAATTATTAATACCAATAAAACTAATAAATGTTTCATCAAATTTTATATTTTATTATATTTCATATGATATAACTTTAATATATTATAAAATTAGATATAATATTATTGATTTTATTGCATATTATAATAACTATAATAATTATTATTAATAAAATGAATAGTAAATTAAAGAAAGTAGCAGTGATTTTGTCAGGATGTGGAAGAGCTGATGGATCAGAAATTCAAGAAGCAGTTTCAATTTTAATAAATTTATCCAAAAATAAGTTATAGATGAATTACTATGCTCCTAATAAGATGCAAATGCATGTTATAGACCACTAGACAGGTAAAGAATTAGAAGATGAAAATAGAAATGTTTTGATAGAATCTGCAAGAATTACAAGAGGAAACGTCAATGATCTTTCAACTCTAAATGCATTAAATTATGATGCTGTTTTTGTTCCAGGAGGTTTTGGAGCTGCTAAAAATTTATCTAATTTTGCTGTTAAAGGATAAGATTTTACTGTAGATGAATAATTCAAATAAAAAATACTAGAGTTTCACAATAATCAAAAAATTATAGCAGCCTGTTGTATAGCTCCTTTACTTATCAGCAAGTGTTTTTAAGGTCTCAACAAAAATGTATTAAATAAATATTAATCAAACATATATAAAAATAAATTAAATTTAGACAAAAATAAATTATATATTAAATAAATTAAAATTTAAAATAATAACAGTATAAATAGATTATATATAATAAATAATATATATAAATAGAATATAAATATATGTATATAATAAGGTTAAATTAACTTTGGGAAACTAAGGAGAAGAGTGGCCTTACAGTGGGACGATTGAATTAGCAAAGAGTTTCGGAAGTGAAGTAGTTTTGAATAACGTTGATGAGGTAACCACTGATAAAGTTAACAGGATTGTGACTACTCCTGCTTATATGTTTGGTAATGCTGATGTCTATTAAGTATTTGATGGTGCACAAAAATTGGTCTAAGCTGCTATTGACCTATCTATTAACCAATGATTTATTTATCATGATATTTATCATTATTATCATTTATTTGACTATTTGTAAGTACTTATTGATATATTTATATCATAGTATAAAATCATTGACTCTGTTCTTCCTTATCTTCTTACTTTTTTTTTTCCTTTAGGAATTCTACATTATTAACTCTTAAATTTCATCATTCTATTCTTTTTACTAATCAGTTATTAAGTTTTTCAAATCTTAATCCTTTTTTTCATCCTCCAATCTGCATTATTCTAGTGTCTCCAAATATTCGTCATCCAAATTATTATAAAAATCATTTACATTCTATTTCTCTAAAAATATCGTGTTTTTTTAATTAGTATTGCTGAAATAATTCTATTGTTTTTTACGAAGAGAATCTTTTAAATCTTTTACTTTATTCTGTTTAAAAAGTTTTTTTATTTTTATGTTTGAATTTTCATTGTCACTTAGAATTTCACTTTGATCATTTTAATTGATATTAGAATTTATATTATTTTAACTCAAATTTAGTAATTCTTAATCTGACTCTTCAAGATTCTAATTATTAAGACTTTTATCAAGATTATAAATTTATTTTTTCTTTTTAGAATTGAGATTTTTATTAGAAAATTTGGTAAAATGGTTAATAAATTCCTATTTGATAGTTTTTTTTTTCTTATGTTAAGTAAACATTTTGCCTTACTTTAGAATATTTTAACCCTAAATAAAAGTAAGAGAAGCTAGATAAATATCATCAGTCCTTCGATCATTATGAGTACCTCCAGGATGAATATTGAGTCTGCATTACTTATTAGACTTAGAATAGAGAGAAAGTGAATGACTTATAGGAATAAGAGTGTCTTAATCTCCATGAATAAAGAATATTGACTGGTTCTTTATCATATCTATTTTATCTTCAGGGTTTATTTCAGACGATATGTTAATGTTGGTCTAATTTTCAAATCCTGTTTGGATTTTACTAAAAAGGTAGTTACGGATAAATGAAGTAGGGATTTATAGATTACTCATTACATTCAAAATCACATTAGACAAATTCGCAAATGGACTATCGCAAATTGCACATATTATGAAGTCATTTAGTTATTAATTTATGAATTGTTGGTAGCTTGAAAGGAATAATAAAATACTTGCTGCTCCCATACTTCTTCCCCAAAGAGCTACGCTTTTAATAAAATTAAATTTTTAATAGATATATTCTATTACACTTTTAATGTCATCTTTCTCATTAAACCCATATGTCACTTAGTTTCCTTCGCTGTTTCCTGCTCTGAATATTTATTTATTATAATTACCCTGAAAAATCAAATGATATTACTATTATATTATTTTGAAGTAATAATTCCAGCACTTCAAATACGTTCAGTTTGTTCCCACAGTTACCATGACAGAATATTACTGCTAAATAGTTTTCTTCTTGTTTTACTTTCGGATACCACATTGAGCAACTCAAATTTTGGTTTTTTTTGTTAAGAACCAAAAAATCTTGTCTTTCATATATATTTTCGTTCATTAAAAATAGCTTAGGACCTAATTCATCATCAGAATATTCTGATCTGAATGGTCTGATTAAAAAACTTGCTAATTTTTCCATTTTAAATTAAAATTTTATTTATTTATATGTTATATAATGCTTATTTTTTGAAATAAATAATTTAATAAAATTATTTAAAAACTTTAATTATCTTTTTGTTAGTTGAAGATTAGATTTGTATAATATTTGACTCTTGAATAGTGTTTTTTCTTTTACCTTTTAATGGATTATATGTTTTTTTAATTTGATTTAGATGAGAGTTATGAAAAGATGGTGATACAGTTTACTTTTATTATTTATCTTGGAATCTGTGATAAGAGTTTATGAAATCAGAAAACAGTGTTTAAGCTATATCTTATCGAGATATTTAGGCTGTTTTATTAAATAATAATTGAGATGATTTATTTTAGAGATAAAATTAAGATTTCCAATTAAATAAAATGTGAGAGTGATATTATAGCATCAATTGTTTTTTAGATTAGTTTTAATGATTTTTTATAAACTCAAGATTTGATGAAGTAAACTCTATTGTACGATGAAAGGTGATATGGGTAGCTTGGCACTAAATTCTATCACAAAAATAATGATTAGTGTTTTTTATTATAAATTTTTAAGAAAAATTAAAATTTATCACTAATATCATTATGAGTATAGGGGAAAATTTTCAATTTTTTACATTAAATTTTTATAATTATGATATGGAAGGTTTTTATTCTTTTCAGTTTTCAGATGGCATTTATGTAGTGAAAAATGAATAAGATTAGTTTTTCATATTAGTTTATTTAATTATTTTATAAATAGTAATTTTGTAATAATAATTCTATTTATATTGATAATAATAAAATTCTTAAAAAGTTAAATCATATTTTTTATAAAATAATTTTCAATTTTTAATGAAATGAATTCGACTTAAATAATAATTTTTCATAAAAATGAGGATACAATTTATACAAAATTATATATATAATTTTTTTTCTCTTTAATTATATTTTAAAAATAAATTTACTATTTTTCTTTTTTTTATAATAATAATTATTTTTTTCTCTTTATAAATAATGAAATTGGGGTTGGGGTTGGGGTTGGGGTTGGGGTTGGGGTTGGGGTTGGGGTTGGGGTT
>Ga0315908_10004352_pt1 | contig 10217 bp, 7 predicted proteins | sample LakEriMetagenome_12_FD_203520 | JGI IMG/M metagenome (GOLD analysis project Ga0315908, IMG submission 203520) | Freshwater fungal communities from buoy surface, Lake Erie, Ohio, United States - Buoy 4 MA124 | ecosystem: Environmental > Aquatic > Freshwater > Lake > Lake biofilm | place: USA...
TGAATCAATACTGTTTTACCTACACCCGCACCACCAAATAAACCAATCTTACCACCCTTTGCATAAGGCTCAATCAAGTCGATTACTTTAATACCTGTAAACAACACTTCTGTTGCAGTACTCAAGTCTTCGAACTTTGGAGGAGTTGCGTGAATAGAACGACCATTTGATTTATCTAATTGTGGTAAGCCATCAATTGCATCTCCTGTTACATTGAACAAGCGACCATTGATCCCTTCGCCCACTGGCATTAAAATTCCTTTACCAGTGTCTACCACTTCCATGCCTCTCACTAAGCCTTCGGTACCGTCCATTGCAATCGCACGAACGCTATCTTCACCTAAGTGTTGTTGAACTTCTAACACTAATTTTTCACCGTTAGGACGTGTGATTTCAAGGGCATTGTATATTTCTGGTAATACACTTTCAGTAGAAAAATGCACGTCTACAACTGCACCAATAATTTGTTTGATTTTACCTGTTGTTGCCATATAGTTTATTGTTTTTACAACCCCCTTTTAAGAGGCGAAAATGGATATACTCCGTTTCGGCTGCAAAGGTAGTGATTTGCAAGTTTATTGCAAAAATTGTACATAGATAATTGCTGCTAAAATTCCCCCTACAATTGGCCCAAATACGGGAATGGCCGCATAAGCCCAATCACTTGCACCTTTTCCCTTGATTGGCAGTACAAAATGCATGATTCTAGGCCCTAAATCTCTGGCCGGGTTGATGGCCCAACCCGTTGGTCCCCCTAATCCAAAGCCAATTCCTGCCACTAAAAGGGCAACAGGTAGCGCGGAAAAGCTGCCAATTTCGCCTCCCGCTGGCTTGATATAAAAAATTCCAAGTAAGAAAATGAAGCTTGCGACTGTTTCTCCTATAAAATTTTGAGGCAATCTTCGGATAGATGGTCCGGTCGAAAAACAAGCCAATTGATCACTTGCATTTTCACAAGCATTAAAATGGTCTTTGTACACCATCCATACCATAAATGCACCTAACATGCTGCCTAATAATTGGGCCAATAAATACGAAGGCACTAAGGACCAACTAAATTTTCCAGCAGTGGCAAAAGCAATGGTAACGGCTGGATTTAAATGTCCACCACTCGAATCACTAGAAATATACACCCCTACAAAAACAGCGATAGTCCATCCTAAAACAATGGAAATTAATCCACCGTTATTCCCTTTTGTTTTTGGCAATACGACGTTGGCAACAACACCGTTTCCTATGATCATCATCATAGTGGTTCCTAAAAATTCTGCTAAAAATGGAGTCATAAAATGATTAATTAGTCTTTTAAATATTCGTCATTTGAATTGCTTTTTTCCACCCTTGAATGCCTTTTTCTACATCTACTTGCGCTAAGTTGGGATTAAAAACCTGATCTACCTTCCATTTTGCTGCAATTTCAGCAGCATCTTTCCAAAAACCGACTGCTAGACCCGCTAGGTACGCTGCACCCAATGCAGTGGTTTCAATAATGGTTGGTCGAATCACTTTTGTGTTTAAAATATTGGATTGAAACTGCATCAATAAATTATTTTTTGTTGCACCACCATCTACCCTTAATTCTGCAATTGGAATTTGCGCATCGGACTCCATTGCTTTTAAGACATCGTAAGTTTGATAAGCAATACTTTCTAATGCTGCTCGTGCAATATGCGCAGCATTGGTCCCTCTTGTAATACCCGTAATGGTGCCTTTTGCATGTTGATTCCAATAAGGGGCTCCTAGCCCTGCAAATGCTGGCACCATGTACACGCCATCCGTATCCTTTACCTGAGCAGCTAAGCTTTCAACTTGCTCCGAATCACGAATAATATTTAAGCCATCTCTAAGCCATTGCACGACAGCGCCTCCAATAAACACACTTCCCTCTAAGGCATAATAAGTTTTGCCGTTAAGTTGTAATGCAATTGTAGTTAATAAATTATTTTTTGAAACCACTGCTTTTTCACCGGTATGCATTAACATAAAGCAACCTGTGCCGTAGGTATTTTTAACCATACCTGGTGCTGTACAAATTTGTCCGAACAATGCAGCTTGTTGATCCCCTGCAATGCCCGCAATTGGTATTTGTTGATTGGTAACCAATAAATCTGTGTGCCCATATACTTCACTGCTGCTCTTCACTTCGGGCAATATAGTGATGGGGATATTAAACAATTCCAATAAGTCAGTATCCCACTTTAACGCATGAATATTAAAAAGCATTGTTCTAGATGCATTGGTCGCATCTGTGATATGTTGAGCACCTTTAGTGAATTTCCAAACCAACCAACTATCAATGGTGCCAAAACAAAGTTCGCCATTTTCGGCCTGCGCTCTTGCACCTTCTACGTGATCCAAAATCCATTTAATTTTTGAGGCCGAAAAATAAGCATCAATCATTAAACCTGTTTTTTCTTGAATCAAAGCCTGCTTACCTGCTTGTTTTAACTGGTCACAAAAATCAGCAGTTCTTCTGTCCTGCCAAACAATCGCATTGTAAATTGGCATGCCTGTTAACTTGTTCCAAATAACAGTCGTCTCTCGTTGATTGGTGATGCCAATGGCTGCGATATCAAATTGATCAATACCATGTTTTGATATCACTTCAGAGGCAACCCCAATTTGAGTACTCCAAATTTCCATTGGATCATGCTCCACCCAACCTGGTGAAGGAAAAATTTGTGTAAACTCTTTTTGTGCAGTGGCTATAATTAGACCTTCTTGATCAAACAAAATAGCACGACTACTTGTAGTTCCTTGATCCAGGGCTAAGATACATTTGGGCATAATCACAATTTTAAATTCCTAAAAATGGCGGTTATCTTCTGGCTTTTAACCAATTTTCAGGATCATAATATACCGCTTTTTCATTACATATAGAGAACAAAACAGCCCCTTCCCCATCTAAATTAATCCCAGAACGACCAATGACTGTGCCAGCCTTCACTTCTTGTCCAGTATTCACAGATGCACTGCTTAAGCAAGAAAATGCGGTAAAATATTTACCATGCTTAATTAAAACAGTCTTATCCCCATTGACATCCCCCACATATACCACAGTTCCATTGGCGACACTTTTGACAGCAGTGCCTTTGGGAACTGCCACTTCGATACCATCACTTTTACGATCCAATTTAGTACCTGGAATGCTCTCCACACCAAAATGAATATTCACAATCCCAGTGGCAACGGGCCAAGGTAGTCCACCTTTGTTATTTTCAAAAGAAATAGAAGTTTCTCTCCCCTCTTCGGTTGTTTCAAGCGCCGAGTAAGGCCGATTACTTGTGGTACTTTTTAAACCGCCTTCTACTCTACTTGCTTTAGGAATTGTATTTGTTTTATCCTCTGTAGTAGTGGTGGTTTTATTATTGGCTGCATTGGCTGTTTTTAATTTAGCCAAACGCTCATTTTCTTTTTTTACTGCCTCTTGCATTTCTCTTTTAATGACTGCAGCAATAGCCGCTTGCATCTTTCTACGTTGTGCTTCTTTTTGTCTTACTTGAGTCGTAATTTCTTGTTCTTTACTCTTTAATTGACGTACTACTTTGTCTTGTTCTTTACGATCGTCCTGCAATACTTTCAACTGAAGGGTTTGGGCAGACATTGTTTTTAAACGATCCTGTTTGTTCTCACTTAAGATATTGATCTTAGATTTTAAATTATTTTCGGAAAGTCCAATTGCCATCGCTTGCGCTTCCCTATTTTGACGATAACTTTTTAAATAAGTAATTCTTTTCACTGCATCATTAAAACTACCTGCCGAAAATAAAAAATTAAGGTACTCATAACCACTTCTACTTTGGTAAGCAAATACAATACTTTTAGCGTATCTATATTTTAGAGTATCTAATTCATTATTCAATCTTCTTACATCCTGCTGATTGCTCTGAATAGCATTGTCTAATATTTTAACCTGCTTAGCAATGCCATTGATGAGGGATGTTCTTTTTGCAATTTTATTTCTAATAACAGCCAACTGCGCCAATGAGCTTTTTTTATTCTTCTTAGTTTGTTCTAATAGATTATTTAATGCGTCTAATTCTTTTTGTAATGTTTGAGATTGTTTTTGCAAGTCTTCTCTAGAATTACCGTTTTGTGCATTTGTATTGTTAATAAAACAAGCAAATAAAATGCAAATAATGATTGAACACTTTTTAATCATAGGGTATAATTTTTCACATGCTTATTTACGTCTACCTACTTTAGGTACAGAAAAAGTATATTTTAAAGGTTCGTCAAAATTAAATTCCTTAATCTCCATCCCAATGTCTAATTTGGTTTGTGCATTGATAGATATGTTTCTATTAAGAGGGAACTGTATATTTTTTACCAATGTGTGTTGACTATAAATGATATCACATGTTCTATGTTTTGCTGCATCTACATCGTCTAGCTTTAATTCAACCAATTTGGTATTGTCTTCGCTAAGGATGACTAAGTTTTTAAATAAGGTTCCCAACAAGCTTACTTGTAATTGTTCATTGATGACTTTATAGGAAATGATACCAACACTATCCATAAATATTGGGTTGCCGATTACAAGGTCTTCAATTGTTTGATAACTTAATGGAATTTTTACCAGCTCTTGTAAATAGGACAACGGATGTCGTTCTGTTTTTTTATCTTGTGGGAAGTTCAAAAAAATACTGTCTTTATTGATGAATGCTTTTACACCAATGATACCCAGATCAAATCTCATAGTAATGTATATCCCGCTATCTTTCTGAATACTTAAATTAGCAATAAAACTTTTTTTATCGCTAATTGTTTCATAATCCATCTTCACTTTTGCATTCATGGTTTTAAAACCAATCTTCTTATTTGCAATTTTATTGACAATACCCTTGACCATTATCACAGAATCTAACCTTGCTTTTTCTGCCAATGCAGCTGCATCCGGTTCAACTTTCACAGTCAATGCATCTTGAATAACTTGCACCTTTTTCACATTTGAACAGGCGACAGTTAAAAATATCAAAATCAAATAAAGACTGTTTTTTAGTTTTAGCATGTGTCCATTTTAAATTTTACCTGTATGACCAAATCCGCCATCGCCTCTTTGGGTTGTCTCTAAATTTTCTACCAATTGCCATTCCATTTTTTCGACTTGCTGAAATACAATTTGAGCAATACGATCCCCGTCTTGAATCACTTGAGTTTCGTTAGACAAATTGATTAAAATAACTTTAAGCTCTCCTCTATAATCAGCATCAATGGTGCCAGGGGTGTTTAAACAAGTTAGCCCTTGTTTAATTGCTAATCCACTTCTTGGTCTAATCTGTGCCTCCCAGTTGTCTGGCAATGCAATATGTAAACCTGTTGGAATCAATGCACGCTCTAAGGGTGCCAACTGAACGGGTGCAGTGACAAAAGCACGGAGGTCTAAACCAGAGGACCCTTGCGTTGCATATGCTGGCAAAGGATGATGACTGTGGTTCACAATAGGAATGATTGTAGACATGTGCTACAAAAGTAGTTAAAAAAGCAGGTAAATTAAAGCTAGGGCGCTTTAGTTAACAAATAATTTAGAAGTAAAATATGGAGCCAAAACGCAAGGTATTTGACAAGGGATTTCTAGTGATACCACCGCCTGTTGGAACTAGATAAGAAATATTGAATTTAGACTGTTGGTATTGAAAGCTAGAACCGACTGTAAAATATTGCATGCTACCCAAGTTCTTATTGTTGTCTACAAAATAACCAGCCCTTAAATGAAAACGATCGGAGTAATTATATTCAGCCCCTAGTGACACTTTTAATGATTCAGAAAAAGGAATACCATATTGACTTGAGAATGAGTTAAACCAACTTGACACAACCGATTGTGAGAAATATTGGTCAGCCACATCAGGATCACTACTAGCAGGACTTGCAGGTACCATCAATCGGTTTACATCCAACCCCATTTCTAAGGAATTATCTTCGTCAAACTTATTTAAATAAGCCACCCCTAATCCAATGTTGGCGGGAATAAAATATTTATTTTTTGATTCGTTTGAATAGCTCACTTTACCTCCTAAATTAGATAAAACCAAACCTGCGTGGAACCCTTCTAAATCTTCGTTTTGTTTATAAAATAAACTAATGTCTCCAGCAAAAGTGTTGCCTGCTTTAAAATTAGTACCATTGGTACCGTATGAGCCCTGTACTAATCTAGAGTTGATATATCTTAAAGTCACACCCATACTCAAAGCATCTGTTAATAAAAGATTGTAGCCAAAGTCAAAACTAAATTCGGATGGTCTTTGAGATGGTAAAGTAGAGGTTCCAGATTCGTCAGTAAAATCAATATTACCTAGACTAAAAAAACGCAATGAACTATTGATACCACTAAAACTATTTAATTTTTTAAAATAACCAGCACTTGCCAAATACACATCACTCAATCCTAAATCTTTTAACCATGGGGTGTAATTAATTAAAAAGCCACGATCATTTTTGAGATAAGGAATCTTTGCAGTGTTGCCAAAAAGATCATTGGCTTCTGGAGACATCGCGATTGATAAATTACCCATACCACCAGATCTTGCATCTGGAGAAATCATCATAAAGGGCACAGCGGTGCTTTGTAATTTAAGTCTTGTTTGTGCTGTTATTGAACTTGCAACAAAACATACTACTACACATATGGCTATTTTGATTAGGGGAATTCGGATCATACACAAATGCTTTAAGATTCTTTATAAGTAAAGATAACCTTAGAAATCAATATTTAAAATTTTAAAAGACTATTTGTCAATTGTTCTACCAAGCCATTTTGGGTAACTATAATTCTATAATAATACTTTCCAGGTAAAAGTAGCCCCCCATTGGTAGAAAGCCCATTCCAATCCATCATAATTTTATTGCCTGAAGGTTGTATTTTCTGACTTATAGAAAAATGTCTACTGCCACTTGCATCAAAAACTTCCAATTGCACCATCATTGGGTCGATGCTATTTTTGAGCTCAAAGCTAAACTTTGCATTGGTTTGAACAGGATTTGGGATCACCATTAAATTTCGAATATTGCTATTTCTTTTACTAGGAACTTCGATCAAAATGGTGTCTTTGGATACATTCCCTAAAAGATCCCAGGCCTTTATGATTAATCTATGCTTGCCTGCTTCAAAGACTGGAAGTGGATATTCAATTATTCCTGACTGATACGCATTCATATCATAAGAAAAGAAGCTATTGAGGTTGTAGTTTTTGACTACCGTGTCGTCAATGATTAATTTTAAATCATGCCCTAATTGATTCCCCGAAGACTGTATCCCCGAACTGTCATTTAACTTTACAAATAAAGTAGCTGGTGCAGTTACCCAATCTCCCGATTTAAAATGAGGCGCGTTCACATAGCTGTCAATGGATGGACCAGTGGTATCTAATCTGTTTTGTGTGGTTTCCCCTTGTATGAAAATAGATTGAAATTGTAAGCTTGCATCTGCCGTATCATTGTAGGCATAAAGTTGCAATTTTAATGCTGCTGAATTGGAGGAAGGCAGTGCACATGGTAGGATAAAACTGATTTCAAATTGTCCATTTTTTACTGTCGCCTTTCCTTTAAACAAGGCCTGTTCTTGTGTTTCAATTGGAACGGACTGACTAGTCGTTTGATTGGCTAAAGTTTTTTTAGTGCTTGGGGCATCCCATAAAACCATATCCATTAAACCATTAAAATTTTGAATCACTTGACTTTTTGATGACAAATTCCCTTTTATTGTATACTTCTCTCCAGCTTTTAAAAATAAGGTATCAGACCAAGGTAGCTGATTTAAATTGGTACAATTAATTTGGTATTTTGGTTGTGCAATGCGCATGGCAGGGTCACCCATTAAGCCAAACTTAAATGCATTTAATCGATCCCCATTTTGATTAAAATTATAATTTTTTGCTGCTTGTAATGCTTGTCCAATGGTCGAATAAAGCCCCTTTGAATTTGGCACTAATAATGCTTGCATGAACGCATCATTAATTTGCTTATTACTATATGCAAACACAAGCCTATTGGCTGCAACCAATGCAATGATTCCTTTTTCATTTTGCATTAAAGCATCAAAGCCAATTGGAGCAGTTGAAGGTTGATCGTAGGGTGCAAAATCACAGGAAGCTGTGACCATGATGGGCAATTTACCAGCATTGTTCCAAGACTGTATTTCTGATTTCGAGATCACTGCCTCTTCTGTTAAGCGCAAATAATTTCCATGTCCGGTGTAATTGAACACCAAGGTTCCAGCTTGTATGGATTCTTGAATGGCTTTGTTTACATCTGGATAAGTCGTGCCAGTCAATGTTTGGTTGGCTTTGAATAAATCTAAATACAATTTTTTATGATTCCAGTTCGTTGTTTTATTTTTTAAGTTGCTAATGATTTCCTCTGCATCTTGAAGATGCAAATTGTAGTCCGCATCGTCTGCCACCCAGGTCAATTGATTTTGCCAAAGCCCCATTTTTTTATTGGATTGGTATTGAATTAATTTCTCTACCATTTTATCTGCTTCGGCAATTGTTCTTGCTGGAATTCTTCCAATAGCTAAGCCAATAGAATCAATGGTTTGCGCAAACTGTATTTGATCACCAGGTTTTTGTAACGTATAAAAATCATCCGAACTATAGGAAGTTAAAATGGCATTAGATACCTCACTCGTGTACACTGGTAATTCTTTATTCGGTTGAATTTTTTGCGCATTAAAATTGCCCATACCCATTAATAAAACATAACTAGGTTTAGATTGATTTTTTAATTTTGATTGTTCAATAAAGTATTTTAAAAAATTTCTTATAGCAATAGGAGTTGTTTGCCCACTCGACATTTCATTGTATACTTGGGTTGAATTAAAGAGACCCACCTTGAACCCATTTTGCTTTTCATGAAATAACTTAAGTTTCATAGCTGCTGGATAATAATCTGGCGCAGTGATAATGATATAATCTAATGGACCTGACGTAAAACTAGTATCATTGCGGACGAAACCAGAAAACTGAGCCGAATTGATTTTGTTTTCTTCAAACACATAAAAATATTTACGCGCGTTATCATCCGCTTTAAATGTGGCAACTGCATTTTGGCCCAATTGAGGATTCAGTGATAATGGCTGATGGAATTGACTTAAATCCCAAACCCTTGTTTGAGTGGTCGCATTTTGAATTTCAAATTCAACCAATTGTGCTTTTGGTTGACTCGTTTGATAGTCAAATCCAAAGCCTGTATTCCCCCAAAATCCAATTGTTCTTTGCCCATGCAATGCCAAATAATCTATCCAACCTGTGGCAGAAGATAATGCATTAAAATTGACTTGCAGATTTACGGAACCTAAGCTTTGGCCAGCCTTTAATAATTTTGTTTTGTCTAACCAGATGGTGCTGCTATCAAACCGAATTTTATAGGCATCGTCAAAAATTAAACCTGACACTGGATTCAACGATGTTGTGCTTAACAGCTGGTCATTCAATTGAATGTTAAATTGGGCATCATTCAAATAAGTGGATGCTGCTAATTGACTTTGTAAAACAATCGGTGCATTCAATTGCAATCCCTCCATGTTAAGCGGGAATGTTATTGATGTTTTTTTGCCTGGCCCAATACCCATTGGGTCTCCCAGCCATATTTTACCACTGTTTAAAATATTGATTGAGTCTTTTTCTATTCGCCATTTAGCTGCAAATGTTTGTACTAGTTTTGATGCAATGCCCGTTTTATTAAATTTGGATATTCTCTTCCCACTTGTTCCTAGACGAAGGAAAAAATATAAGGAATCATTGCTTGTGATTTTTTGACGAATAGGGGCTTCTGAAATAGCTGAATGAACCCACTGGTAATGACCTTGTGCATAAAATAAAAATTGATCTTGGTCATCTAAAATCCCATCTCCTCCATCTTGCATTTCTATGGCTATTTCCATTAAACTATCTGGCAAACCAGTAGGCACTTTTTCACTTAAAACAGTTAAATCCATGCCATACAACTGGACTTGATTGGCATTCACATTTCCTGTAAAACCCATTGCTTTAAATTGAGCACCAGAGAGCTTATAAACCCCTTCGTTTGGTACGGCTATTTTAACCCAATTTCCTTTTGAGAGCAAGCCAACCTGTCCCCATCCAGGAAGGGCGCAACAGCATCCAATCAAAAAAAATGTTAAAACACCAAGTTTCATTTGCTAAAATTAGGGTTTTACTAACATAAGAATCTATTTGCATTTGAATAAATAAGTGAAAAAGCAAGTATATTCGCAA
>Ga0315908_10004353_pt1 | contig 10215 bp, 5 predicted proteins | sample LakEriMetagenome_12_FD_203520 | JGI IMG/M metagenome (GOLD analysis project Ga0315908, IMG submission 203520) | Freshwater fungal communities from buoy surface, Lake Erie, Ohio, United States - Buoy 4 MA124 | ecosystem: Environmental > Aquatic > Freshwater > Lake > Lake biofilm | place: USA...
ATATTAGTTCCCTGTGTTGGATAGCCATCGACATTCGCAGTATCTGACATTTCTGTGGTCGGAGAGTTACCCTCCATTCCATTATATTTCTTATACCTTTCAAGGATGTTCAAGGTGTCAGCATCGTAGTTGTCGTCACGGTAAAAGTTGTAATCATCACCCGAAGGGTCATTGATCATGCGTGATTTCGTTGCAGGATCTAAGTTAGGATTGTTCTGTACCCAATTGACGTAGTTTTGAAACGCTGTACGCTCTTGTACGTTGTTCCAACCATCTAGTCCAACATCTTGATTCAAACGACTGTTCGGGTCTGTATCAAAGGCGTTTACGACAACCTGTTGCGTCGACACGCGCGCCCATACGGTTGTATCGATATTGTCATTTACCGAAACACCGGTTGCAGGCAGACCATTTTCGAAGCTTTTTCTTGAGTCGGTAAGCACGTCTTCTGAGATGTTCCCCAGATTAAAGTAAAGGTCACCACCTGCATGATTCCCATCTGGATCAGCATCTTCATTGAATGGATCGAGCACCCAGAATTGTATGAATTCTACATTGGTTAACTCGAAGTCATTTGTAGATAATGCACGCATAATTCCACCCCATCGATTTTCTGGATTGGAGAAAGAGCCATCAGGTAAAATCGCATTTGTGGTATCGTAGTTATACATCCCACGCTCCTTTGGATAGTAGGCAAGCTCAAGGATAGGAATATTTGTAATTGAACCGTATTGCTGTTGAAGGTTGGGGAAGATATCCCTTTGATTAACAAGGCGCATACGACTATCCGAAAGCATTGTCGGATCATTCTTGATATGCTGTGGTGTCAGTGAGTTGTTTTGATAAAATAAGGGGTCAATCAAGTACCATGATGTTTGTGCACGCTTGTACCCTGCAGAAAGATTTTTACTTTGACCTTCAGGGAATAGATCGGGTTGGCCTTGTGGTGTTGAAGCAAGCCTCCACGCAGTTGATGCACGTAAATCAATAGCGCTTTGGGAACCTTCGAAATCATCAACATAGGAAGTTCCATCTTTATTAATGGCTCTAGGTTGACCGGGAATCAAATGTGCAAATTCACCTGTAAAAGAGAGTGTTGATTTTTGGGTTGTTGAAATAACCGGCAAAAGGTCAACAAGCTTTGTAATGAATGGTAATTCTGTTTTGACGGCTAAGTCAATACCTATAATGTTGTTTTTGAAAGGTTCACTTCCGATATCGACTTTTTGTGTAACAGGTCGTTCCATCATCCGCATCCATGTCGCACCTATATTGAAGTTTTCGTTAAATCGATAATTATAGTGCATTCCAATCATCGACCTGGCTTGAAAGCCAAAGACGGAATTGCTTTCAATGGAAATTTTGATAGGTGTGTTTGACTCTAGAATTCCGCTGTTAAGGATTTTAACTCTACCAAGGTTGTAATCCACTGTATAATCTACGCCTTCAGTAAGTTTAATTCCTCCTGCAGTTACAGTTACTGCACCTTGTGGTACATTGAGCGTATTTAACGGAATATCTGAACTTACGGAGGATTGGTATTCTCCTTTAAAGGTAAAACGATTTTTACTCGGGATTTGCTGAGCCGCAGTTTTTGTGGAGTCGTACAATTCCGTGAAGGAAACCTTATCCACGATAACCTGAGGTATATTCTCTGCCTCTAGTTTTGCCTTTAGTGTGGCGCCGAATGGTTCAATTGTCGAGAAGTAAACGCGCCCATTTCGGGTGTTTATAGTTCCACCATTATCGGCTCTATTCCCAGTAAAATTGATTGGAACGTAATCGAAAACCCCATCCGCGAAAGGTTGCTGATTTTGATTCAGCTTATCCATTTCCATTAACGTAACAAGCTGTTCGTCATCGACACCCTCTAATGGGAAGAAGGGAACAAGCACAGATGTTTCTGGATTGTTGTACAAAAGGTCTATTCTGAATCCTGTTTGATCCACCTGATAAGCACCGATTGAGTAAACGTTCTTCATCATCAAATCCCACACTTTATTTTTTGGATTTGTGATGGTTGGCTTCAATAACTTCAGGATTAGCGCTTGTTGACCAGCGACACCGTCTGTTGAGAATTCACCAACTTGATAGGTTTCTCCACGGTAGGTATATTCATAGGCCACAGCCAATACCTCGTCGTTGTTTAAGGGAAGATTTAATGAGATATATCCTAGAAGCGCATTATAGGAAAACTCTTGCTCAGTAAGTTTTCTAGCGTTTTCTACCTTTTCAAAATGCACCGCTTGCTGGAAAGGTCCAGGTGTTGTGATTTGAGATGTTAGTGCAGGTACGGCATTGGAAAACCCACGAACAGTGGATTGGTTTGATGCCCATGCGTAAAGTCCATTGGCCTCGTTGTCGGGAATGTCACTTGGACCAAAACCGCCAGGGTTTCCTTCACAGTTGCTTTGTTTTCCTTCACCTAAATCGGAAAATGCAATAACATTTCGGGTATTTTCAGTGTTGTTTGTTCGGTTGGTCAACCAAACCTCGATTCGGGTGATGGCCATGGTTGAATTCACGATGGGCAATGTCGACATTGCTTCGTCGTAATGATCGTGGTGATATAAGTTCACAAAATAGTGACGATTCGCTTCGTAATTATCAGCACCAAGTTCAAATCGCTGAACTTGGGCCTTGCCAGTGATATTGATCTCTTGACGTTTACCTTTCGACGAAGCTGCAATGATGTCAAATGTTGATCGACCGAACTTTAATTTTGTTTTCGCCCCAAAAAGTGTTTGTGACCCTTGAATCAAGGAAGTTGGCAACTGCATGGCCACATTCCCCAACTCAATTTTTTGCATGATTTGGTCCTCGTCTCCTGTATATTCTAACTTCGAAACATTGTCGAAATCGAAGGCTGCTTGGGTATTGTAGCTTGTTCCTATTTTAAGTTTCGTTCCAATTTGACCTACGAGGTTGAGCTGGATCTGTTGTTGAAAGTCGAAACGCGTAATCTGTCGTTGTTTCACCGGCAAGATTGGATTATCGTAGCGCGACGAGTTTACACCAAAGGACAATTCAACACTTCCTTGAGGACGGATTGTGATTTGGTCCGAACCAAAGAAGTTTTCAAATGCCTTACTTCCAATCTTTATTGGAAATTCCATTGGTTGGCCCTTAGCGGTCTGCTGCTCAATTTTATCCTTCCAATTTTCACGAAGTGCTTTCTGGCGCTCATATTCCAAGTATTCCTCCAGTGTCATCATGGATGGATTTCTGAAATTTAGTTCATTGCCAATTGTTTCTTTAAAAATGTACCTTCCCGTAATTGGGTCATACACTATCGTTTGCTTTACAGAACTGGGGTCTCCAAGATCAAAACTTTGTGGTGTAGTCTGCGTTGGATCGATATTATTTTGAATAGGAAATGGCAGAGTGTCCTGCGCAAACAGTTGCCCCATAGAGGTAAATAACACAAATACTACGAAGGTGAAGAATGTAGTAGTGAGGTGTTTAAACAATATGTTTTGACTCCTTTTCAATTTATAATAATTTCAGCGCTTCTTTGATGAGTTCTTCCACAGATTCCTGTCCTGTCGAAATTTTATCGAGTACTTTATCTGCAGCTTTTTTGTCAAAACCCAAAGAAACAAGGGCAGTTAACGCATCAAATCGGTTTGTATTGCTTTGACTAAATATATTTTCAGAAGAAAATGTCATTTTTAACATTTTATCCTTGAGATCAATAATCACTCGTTGTGCAGTTTTTGCTCCGATACCTTTGATGCCTTGAATGGTACGCACATCTTCTGATTGAATGGCATGCGCAATTTCGTCTGGAACCATAGAGGAGAGCATGATCATCGCTGTATTTGGACCAATGCCTGAAACAGAAATAAGGTGGTTGAACATCTCGCGTTCTTCTTTCGTGGCAAAACCGTATAAAATATGCGCATCTTCACGCACAATCAGCTTGGTAAATACCCGAATGGCTTCATCTGATCCTAAATTAGTGAAGGTATTGAGTGAGATTTTTACTTCATAACCAACACCTCCACAATCAATCAAAAGATCGGTAGGATTTTTCTCTATCAGTCGTCCGCTTAGCTGTCCAATCATACTTATTTGTTTTGAGCGTCAACAACGGCTACTTTCACCATGTTAATGATTTCTCGAACACTTGATCCCAATTGGAGGATGTGCACTGATTTTTTCAAACCGACCAATACTGGACCGATGGCATCTCCTTCGATCATCTCTTGTAAAACCTTGTAGGTGATGTTTCCTGAGGAAAGATTAGGGAAAATCAATGTGTTTACCTGCTTATTCGCCAAGTGTGAAAAGGCAAATTTCTCCATCAGAAGATCATTATTCAGCGCAAAGTTTGCTTGAATTTCACCATCAACCACTAAGCTTGGGTATTTGTCGTGCAAGATTTCTACGGCCTTAGACATTTTTTCGGCATCAGGACCAATAGATGATCCGAAGTTGCTGTAGCTCAATAGAGCAATGCGTGGAGTGACTTTGAATTTACGAATCGTCTTCGCCACATTGGCTGTAATCTCAGCGATTTGTTCAGCCGTTGGATTCAAGTTAATGGTCGTGTCTGCCAAAAACAAAGGACCACGCTTTGTATTCAGAATGTACAATCCAGCAACAGTATTGACATCTTTTTCAAGTCCAATGGTTTGAAGAACTGGTCGAACACTATTTCTATAGCTACGAGTCAAACCGGAAATCATGGCATCTGCATCACCCATTTCGACCATCATTGCGCCAAAGTGGTTACGTTCACGCATGATTTGAACGGATTCAAACTCAGTGAATCCTTTACGTTTCCGTTTTTCAAAAAATGCTTTACCATAGGCTGCGCGACGATCGTCTTCCTCTTCTGCTTTTGGATCGATGATCAGCACATCTGGCATCTCAATCGCATACTCCTCAATAAGTGACTCAATTTTGCTCCGTTTACCGAGTAGAATAGGGAAGGCAACACCTTCCTCCATAGCTGTTTGAGCAGCCTTAAGGATTTTAATGTTGTCTGCTTCAGCAAAGACAACACGTTTTGGATTCTCTTGCGCTTTTGCCGTGATGTTACGAACTAGCTTATTGTCAAGACCTAAGCGGTTTTTCAACTGCATTTCGTAAGCATCCCAATCGGCGATTGGATTTCTTGCAACTCCGGAGTCCATTGCTGCTTTAGCTACAGCTGGCGCAACGTAGTAAATCAGACGAGGATCTAAAGGTTTCGGGATGATTTGTTCGCGACCGAACATGATGTTCTTTTCGCCATAGGCTTCAATCACCTCCTCAGGTATTGTTTCTTTTGCCAAAGAAGCAATGGCCTTCACTGCTGCCAATTTCATCTCCTCGTTGATGGTTGTTGCACGCACATCTAATGCGCCACGGAAAATAAAAGGGAATCCAAGCACATTGTTCACCTGGTTAGGATGGTCAGAGCGACCAGTCGCCATGATAATGTCCTTACGAACAGATGTCGCTTCTTTGTAGGAAATCTCCGGCTCAGGATTCGCTAGTGCAAAAACAATGGGATCCTTCGCCATGGCTTTGATCATGTCCTTGCTCACCAGTCCTCCTCGTGAAAGTCCAAGAAATACATCTGCCTTATTGAATGCAGTGATGAGATCAATGGATTTTTTATGTGATGAAAACAATACTTTAGTTTGATCTAGGTCTGTTCGCTCTTGACATATAAGTCCTTTGGAGTCGAACATAAATATGTTTTCCAACTTTGCTCCTAAGGCATGGTATAACTTCGCGCACGAAAGCGCTGAAGCCCCTGCACCAGAAACAACGATTTTAACGTTTTCAATTTTCTTTTTCGCCAATTCAAGCGCATTCAACAAGGCAGCTGACGAAATAATCGCCGTTCCGTGTTGGTCATCATGCATGATCGGTATATCGAGTTCTTCTTTGAGGCGTCGCTCAATTTCAAAGGCTTCGGGAGCCTTGATATCTTCCAAATTGATTCCTCCAAAAGTCGGCGCGATGGCTTTTACTGTTTGAATGAACAATTCAGGGTCGCTCGCATCTACTTCAATATCAAACACATCTATGTCTGCAAAAATCTTGAAAAGCAATCCTTTTCCTTCCATCACTGGCTTTGATGCTTCAGGACCAATATCTCCAAGTCCGAGCACCGCCGTTCCGTTGGAAATTACAGCGACAAGATTCCCTTTACTGGTATATTTGTAGACGTCCTCTTTATTTTCAGCAATTTTCAGACATGGCTCAGCAACACCTGGTGAATAGGCGAGAGACAAGTCTCGTTGAGATGAATATGGTTTGGTAGGAATTACTTCAATCTTCCCCGGTTTCCCCGATGAATGATAGTCGAGTGCTTCCTGTTTGCGTATTTTCGCCATGAATGTTTCTTAGGGGGGTAAAGATAAGAAAATGCTTCGAATAAGAAATCGAACTTGAGGGCATAAAAAAACCCGGACATCAGCCCGGGTTTCATGAAAAATGAATTTCAATTATTTGATCACCACATTTTTAGTCGTTGTGATTCCGTTAGAAACAACAGTTACGATGTAGCTTCCTTTTGCCATGTCAGCAACTGGGAAAGTAACCGTAGAAGTTCCGTTGATTGATTGAAGAGTTTTTGCAGTGATTACACGTCCTTGAAGGTCAAGGATAGAAACTTGGTAATCAGCGTTTGTAGCTTCGAAAGAAACGTTCAACTCATCAGATGCAGGGTTAGGGAATACACTAATATCTCCTAAAGCTAACTCATCTAAAATCGAGCTTCCATCCGTTTTAAGTGCAGCGTCTCTTGTTAAAGTGTTTCCAAAGTTACCAAGATCTAAGTTAATCACGCTGCTACCATTTGAAATAACTTCGATTCCATATTGACCAGCAGGATTAGTACCATATCCGAATCCATCCCCATATGAATCATTCATTATTATTTTGTAACAATTGTTTCCAGCCGGAAGAGTTACATTTTGCGTTTTTGTTTGAAGTGCATCAGGCCCTCCCGCCGCGGTACCCGCTGCGCCAACATATGGTCCACCAGAAGCTACCAAAGCATTCGTTGCGGAATTACGGATTTCCCAAGTTGTTTCTGCTGGATAATTATCTGTGTATACTTTAACAGTAATATTTAATCCAGACATATTTGCAGATACCACACCAACATTATCCGAAGTTAATGCTGCGCTTGCAGGAGCAGCACTGTTAACGTTTGTTAATTGGATAGAATAATTTGCCGCTAAATTGAACGCGTAAGATGGGAAAGTGACTGATCCGGTTGCAAATTGCGCCAAGTTACCAGAAAATGGAGCTGAACTCACTTGTGAGCCGTTTTCTTTAAGAACAACTGTTGCACTGGTAATGTTATTTGTTCCAAAATTCTTAATCTCAGCAGTTGCTTGACCTGAAGTTGAACACAAAGCAATTTCATCACCTTTAAGTTCAGCATGATTTGTAATTCCATTTAACTGGTTTGATGCTCCACAATTCGCGTTGATATTTGATTTCAAATTACTTGCAGAGAGTGCTCCGATTTCATAAACAAAACCATCTGGGCATATGCGGTAAACGGTTGGAAAGTAGGTTATCTCATACAAATCCGCAATTGAACCACTATTGATAATTGGATATGGTGTTCCTGTTACCCAATCACCTTGAGTATTTCCACCTGTTCCATTTAAATCCGCAACCGTAGTAGCGTTGTCTCCTTCAATGTAGAAAACCATTACCTCATCCGAGCCTTCTGGACCATAGGCGTTATAAATATCACCTAAAGCATGAGTGTTATGATAATTCCAACAAGGACCACACCACGTAGCAGAAATATCTAAGATCACTGTTTTACCAGCATTAAGATAATCTTGAAGTGTGTGAGAATTTCCATTCAAATCAACTCCTGTGAAATTAGGCGCAACAGAACCATCCGCAATTTGAGCAGTTGAAGTGTTGATTGCCACAATGCTTGACAGCGCAAGGGCAGAAAGTAATAGTTTTTTCATTCTTTGAAAATTTTTTGGTTTAGACAATGGTTAACTTTGGTAAGCTAACGCGTTCGAATTTACGTCAATTTTTTATTCTAACCATTTTTTGGAGACATTATTTATCTAAACAGCATAAAAACAAAATGAAAAAGTTAATCATATTTAGTGGCTCTGGCATAAGCGCGGAGAGTGGAATAAGCACCTTTCGTGATAGTGGAGGCCTTTGGGAACAATACCGAATCGAAGATGTTGCAACACCAAGAGCATGGAAGAATAACCCCGCTATGGTGCAAGAATTTTACAATTTGCGGCGAAAACAAATTATGGAATGTGAACCGAATAATGCACATATCTTGATTGCTCAATTGGAGTCGAATTACGAGGTAACGGTAATTACGCAGAACATTGATGATCTGCACGAGCGCGCGGGCTCGACCAATGTGCTTCATCTCCATGGAAATATTCGTCAATCAAAAAGTTCTGGTCCAAATAAAGAAAAGGCTTACTATCCAATCGATGGTTGGGAGTTGCAAATGACAGATTTGTGCCCTGATGGTTATGTACTTCGGCCACATGTCGTGTGGTTTGAGGAGGAGGTGCCCATGTACGAAGTTGCGATGCAGCAAATAGCCGAAGCAGATATTCTTATCGTCATTGGGACCTCCCTCCAGGTTTATCCTGCAGCTGGATTAATTAACTATGCAATTAATGCAGAGACCCGCTATTTGATTGATCCCAACGCCGAAGAGCTGAATGTGCCGTCATCATTTCGAGTAATAGCAAAAAATGCCGTGGAAGGGATGACAGAATTACTACAAGAACTGGGTTAGAGCCTTATTTTTTCTTGAGCTGCTCCTTAACGAAAAGCTCCAATGCTGCCGTCATGGATGGTGCATTTGGCATTGGCGCATGCACATCCAAACGCAAGTTATGCTTAGCTACCGCACTTGCTGTGGTTGGACCAAAAGCAGCAATTTTCGTGTCGTTTTGCTTGAAATCCGGGAAATTCTTGAAAAGCGATTCTATTCCTCCAGGACTAAAGAAAACAAGCATGTCATAATACACATCTTCCAAGTCGGACAAATCGGAGGCCACCGTTCGGTAAAGAATGGCTTTCGAGAAATTCATCTTGTGTGCCTCCAAAGTTACCGGAATTGTGTCGCGAAGGATGTCGGTGCAAGGCAACAAGAACTTTTCACCCTTATGTTTTTTCATCACATCCACTAACTCTTCAATGGTTTGTTTTCCAAAGAAGATTTTGCGTTTGCGGTAGGTCACATATTTTTGAAGATAGAGGGCTACTGCTTCAGAAATACAGAAATATTTCATGGTATCTGGAACCTCAAAGCGAACTTCTTCAGCAATTCTGAAAAAGTGATCGATGGCATTTTTCGAGGTAAGGATAATGGCAGTATGTTCAGCAATATTTACTTTTTGCTGACGAAATTCCTGCGCACCAATTCCTTCCACACGAATGAATGGTCGGAAGTCTATTTTTAACTTATATTTCTCCGCCAAATCGAAATAAGGTGACTTATCTCCTTCAGGTTTGGGTTGAGAAACGAGTATCGTCTTAATCGCCAATTTTCAACAACTTAGTTAGACTCAAATCAATGGCCGAAAACTCATTTGAACGCAGTAGTAAGCCACAATCAACGGAAGAATTTCGAGCGTGCAAAGATATAAAAATATATAATACCAAGCCACACCTTTATTCAATATGAGAATGCTGCTTTTGGTAATGCGTTGTAGGACTCGCGTTCCGATGAGGATAGAAAATACGACGAGACATAGAGCATTTAAAGAAGGGTTCATGATCCAAATGAGAGCAAGAACGGACAAGGGAAGTCCTATGAATTCGAAACCAACCCACGAGGTTTGAAATGCGGGCTCCATGGTTTTTCCTTCCCCTGTAATGAAACTGGCCATCGCCATACCCATTATTTCGAAAATGGTAAATCCAACAGGAACAATACTGGCAAAAAGTAAAGATGTGTTTGCCGTTAAGCCAAATGTTCGGTTTAGCATGAGGTAAACACAAATAAATGTCACTATTAAATAGTTGATAATAAGAAGAATCGAACTTAGTGATCCGATGCGCATATTTTCTTTTAACAGCTGTTGAATAGGACCACCAGAGAAAAAAGCGTTGATTACGGTTCCTAGTGCCTTGTAATTTGAAATACGCGCAATGGCGATGAGAACCAAGGAAATGGCAAACAATCCCGTCAAAAAAAACGTGCGATTTTCAGCCCTTGGCACCAATGTGTCAGGAATAGTTCCGCTATCG
>Ga0315908_10004354_pt1 | contig 10212 bp, 7 predicted proteins | sample LakEriMetagenome_12_FD_203520 | JGI IMG/M metagenome (GOLD analysis project Ga0315908, IMG submission 203520) | Freshwater fungal communities from buoy surface, Lake Erie, Ohio, United States - Buoy 4 MA124 | ecosystem: Environmental > Aquatic > Freshwater > Lake > Lake biofilm | place: USA...
TAAAAACCGTGTCTAAAGCTGCAATTGCACAACCATTGGCCATGGCTTTAAGTAAAGTTGGGTTGGTGCCCCCAAATTCATGCCCATGCAGGTAGGCATAGCAATATTTATAGAGCGAAGCGAGCGTTTCGGGGGCACGGACATAGCCTGTAAAGATCAAACGAGGGTCTTGGTAGCTTCTAATTTTATCGGCATAAGCGTCTTGATAAGGCACATCCCCCACAATTACGAGTTTTTTAGTGCTGTTGGATTGGATAAAGCCCTCAATTAAAATATCGGCATTGTTATCGGGAATCATCCTACCCACAATTAAATAATAGTCTCTTTCCACCAAGTTCCAGTCCGATAAATAAGATAAGTCCGCCCCAGGGCTTGTTTCGGCTCCATAGGTGATGACCACAGATTTAGCCCCAAATTCTTTTAGGTAGATGGCTTGCATGGCATCCGCATCTGTAATGAGCAAATCCATAAAACGCGTTGCCATTTTAGCGGCCCATTTAAAATACACGCCACCAAAACCTTTCCATTTAGGACGTAACCATTCAAGGCCATCCACATTCATCATCGTAGGTTTACCAAAAAGACGGGCAATGATACCAAAGGGCCCATTGCTCACATTCAATACCAAGGCCACATCCACATTCGTGAACACCATATGCCAAAAAGCAAAAAAAGAATGAATGGGTTGCGCCAAAGATTTAAAAGGCAGTGTTGGAATATAAACCAAATGAATCCCATTGACCATGGTAGGTTTTTCAGGAAATAAATGCGCATGACAATATACCGTGATCTCCACGCCTTTTGCAGGCAATCTTTCCGCCAGGGCTTTCACCAAAGTTTCATAGCCACTGTAAACGCATGGATAACCACGCGAGCCAATGATCGCAAGTTTTAATATTTTATCATGGCCCATTGAATCCGTGGACATATTATTTGTATGGTTGGATGGTTGCTGCATGGTTAGTTTTCAAAAACGGTTAACATATTTTTTTCAAAAGCAGCTTGACTAAAATAAGTCGCTACCCTTTCTTTACCTGCTGCACCCATCTGCTGACGAATACTTGCAGGCAAGATTGCTTGTATTTTTTCGGCAGCCAATGTTGCATTGTCTAAAGGAATAAAAATACCTGTTGCATTGTCTTGCACCATTTCTAATGCGCCCCCTTGAGCAGTCGCAGCCACTGGAATACCATATTGCATGGCTTCTAGAATTACTGTAGGTAAAGAATCTGGTTGAATAGATGAAACGACTAGCAAATCGGTAGCGGCATAAAAATTAGACATTTCATCTACTTGTCCAAGATAATGCACCGATGCTTCTAAATTGTTTGCACGTATTAAATCAAACATTTGATCCAATAAATATTCCTGACCAGGATAAGGCTCTCCAGCAATAAAAAAATGTAAGTCGGAAAATTGATTTAATTGTTTAAGCGCTTTTGCAATCTCTAAAAAATATGGTTGTCCTTTAATCACATGAATTCTACCAGCCAAGCCTAAAACAATGGCATCATCAGGTAAATTAAATTGTTTCTTATAATCAATGGTCACAGGCTGGACGACTGGCTCAATCCCATTGTATATCCTAATTAAATTCGTTTTATCTGATAAAGCACTTTCCCAACATTTTGCCACTGCATCAGAAACAACAATTAATTGATCTGCTCCATTACGCATTTGCCAACCTAAAAATTGATGTAACAACTTAGGCTGTTCTATAATTTCATGAATATGCCAGATATGTTTTAGTTTATTTTTTTTGGCCACCCATGCCCCAATTAAAACTGCTGCCGTATTGGAATAAATTAGTTCAATTTGATGGGTAAGAATCATTGAATTTAATTCATTACTGGCATTACGCCATTTTTGCATGCGATTCAATAATCCAGCAATTGTAAAATACTTGCGACGCAGAATACCCAAATTAACAATATTCACTTCTGCACCAACTTCTTCAAGCGCTTGTTCTAAACTGCCTTTATTCGATAAAACCACTACACAATGATGCCCCTGTTTGCGCAATAAAGTCACAGCTTGTAAAAAAATTCTACTTGCCCCATACAAATCCGAAGAACTATGTAGTAATAAAATGCGCATTATGAATGAACTGCTTGTTTAAAAATATCAAGTAACTGATCGCAAGATTTTTCCCAATTAAAATCTTGTAAACGTTTTTTACCTTTTTGGATTAGGTCGCTTCTTAAATGATCATCCACTATTAAGCGTTTTAATTGACAAACTAAGTCTTCCACATCATATGGATCAAAACCAATAGCTGCATCACCTGCAACTTCGGGCATACAAGTATTGTTGGCAATTAATAATGGAAGCTCGAACTTAAACGCTTCTAAAATGGGTAATCCAAAACCTTCGTTGATAGATGGGAAAACATATATGAATGCATTCTTGTACATGGACAACAAATTACCTCTATCTAAATAACCAGTTAAAATAATTTTATCTTTTAATACTGGGTCTTTTGCTAGTGCTTGAATTTCCAAAGTGGCATCAGAATTCATTTTTTTATTTGAACTACCCACTAATACTAATTTTAAATCTGTATGCCCTTGTTCTACTAATACTTTAAATGCTTTTATTAAAAATGGGATATTTTTTCTTTTATCAAATGTGCCAACGTGTAAAATATATTTTCCTTCAACCTTAGGCAAGCTAGGATCAAGCTCATTTAATAAGGCTATTTGATCTAACGTAATTTTTGGCGCCTCGTACACCACTTTAATTTTATGGCTAGGTAATTGATAGCAAGTAGCAACACGTTCAGCAGCATAGTGGGTTGGTACCACAATTGCTTTAGCCCTTTTTGCACCCCATAAACCAAAAATATTAAATATGCCTAACCAAAGTCGGTTGTAGTGTGCAGGATATTCTTTAAAAAAAGCATCATGAAATACCGGGATGGTGGCAAATTTAAATCTGAAAATAGGCACAAAATAATCTGTACAAAAAACAATATCACATTGGTGTTGATAGGCTTTAAACGGTAGCGTAATTTGTTTCCAAATAAAAAAACGAATATGCTCTCTGATTTTTAAAAATGGATTACTGCCTAGATAAGGCGCATAGTTGGTATCAAAAAAGAAAAACTCAAATCCAGGTCTACCTTTTTTAAACTCATGTACCACGGCCTCTAAATAAGTTAGAGAGCCAGTTGTAGCTAATTTTAAATCTCGAATATCAATTGCTACACGAATCATGCAATGTCCTCTGTTTTAGATTGATAAAAATTGACCATTAAACCAGACAAGAACCAAGTAAGAAAACTTACATAAATATAAGCATCAATATTCGCGGTAAACATAGGAATAAATAAGCCCACTTTCAATAAAACTTTAATGAGTGCAAGTGTATAAAATTGACCTTTTGCAAATTTGAGTTGTTTCACTGCCAACACTAATAAAGAAATGTAAATTGTTAAATAAGTGAACATGGCAATCACGCCTGCCTGTACGCCAATAATTATCAATTGATTTTCGCCTCCTATATTATCACTGGAAGCGTTGGCCACCCTACCCGACTCTCCCAAGCCTAAACCTAATGGTTTTTCTATCATTGCCTCTATACCATTTACCCATTCAACAACGTGGCCAATACTTGAAGTATTGGTAAATGTAATTGTATTGATGACATAATCATATAAGTCGCCTTCCATAAAGAAAAAGAACAACACGATAGTCGCACATGCAAGGATATGGAAATACAAAAGTGTTTTTCTCATCTTAGTAATCCATGCATACACATAAATGACTAAAAAATAACTTACAAAAGCCGCACGAGAGGCTGCAAAAAGGATACAACAAAAAGTGGCAAACAAAGCAAGCACTTGAAACGAATCCATATAGATACCTAATTTTTCTTGCTTTCGAGTCATCAGTCCAAGTGCAATAGCGAGTGCTACAATTATGGCTGCAGCAAACTCAAGTGGATTAGAGAAAATACTTCCAAAACGCTTTGCTCCAGACTCTGTTTCGAAAGTCCAACCAAGTCCATACTTCCCAGTAGGTTCGGTATCAAAAAATTTAAGGTTATAATCTGCATAACCTGTAAAAGCATGGAGGTGTGTGTTCGTGAATTTCTCAATCAAGGCTACAACAAATGCCACAATGATTACAAATAAAACAAATGCATATATTTTATTCAGCTCCAATTGTTTATAATTGACAAATCGTCCAATAAAATACAAAAGAGGGAAGAAGGCAATATTTTTTAATGCTAATAATTTAAAAAAGATGCTGTAACTACCAATTGGAAGGATAAAATAAGCAAGGGTGTATAAAAAGAAAAATATAATTAGCTTATCAATTAAATGGAATTTTATTTTTTTGTATTCATGCACACTCAATACAATGATAACACAACTAATGACAACTATAAATTCTTTGAAAAATTGAAGAAAAGGAATTGCCTTAGTAAATCCAAAAGCAAAACTTACAGACATGGTATTGATATAAATGGGCAAGCCAAAAATCAAGAATACCAATAAGCCCTGCAATTTAGACTTTGCTAAATGAAAGAGCCCGTAGATAAAAGTTGAAAGATAAATAAGTGGGAAGAGCAGCAACATCCTTTACATTGATTTAATGCCTAAGGTAAACAAAAAGCTATTTATATCATTCGGGTTATTAAAACCAAGCCCAGAGGCATCTGCAGGTTGAGACCATTGATAATTAAAGGATTTTTTGTACGCGATACTAGAACTAATGATCCAGCGCTTTAAAGGGTGATCTGCTATTAAACGTAAGCTAAAATCCACCCATTTGGTTCTACTTGGATTGGTGAATGCTAAATTGTCTTCAAAGAGAACACCATTTTGTGTCACACGCACCAATTGAATACCATATTGTTGTAGGCCATTGAACTTGCTCAATCTAACTATTTGTGCGTTGGCACCTTGTCCAATCGGCGCCCCCATGATTTCTCCTAAATGCGTGTAGCCTTGTTGCGCACCACCATGCACATACCAAGATCCTCCACTGAGTAAAGGCCAAGAAGGCGGTTGTTGCATGCGGGTATATTCAGATATAATTTGCCAGTACTTTGTTTTTTGCGCATTCACATTGAATAATTTTCGCATTCCTAATGTATAAGCCCTTGAATGATCTAATCTTTGGATGGCATCTCTAAAATTATAAAAAGCATCATTCCTGCCCCATTCCATATAAAATTCGGCATTGGCAGGTTGCATTAAGTAACGCATAAAAAAAGACGCATATTGATCGGTATTGGCTTCAACAGAACCTAAAAGATAATCTGTAAACTGATTGGGGTCATTTGTTCTTGAAATATTTTTAAAAATTAAATTCCAGTTATTAAATACTTTTAAAATAATTTCGGGTTGTTGCACTACCCTTGTTAATCCCACACTTAAGCCTTTTACCCATTTAGGTTGATACGATAATGTGGCGCCATTATAATACCTTCTACCTGGAATTGTAGCAGCACTTACTTCGGCTAGACCTTGATATGCCTTGTCCATAGGATCTAAATACGCAGCAACCCATTGCCACTCAAAACTTCCTATAGGTGTTTTAAGCGGGCGGGTACTATTAAAAGTCAAGTGCATGAATCCTGGCGCATGACCACTCATTAATAATGGGTTAAACACCGAAGGACCCCAACTAATATTTTCTGAACTAATACCAATGGATGCAGGGCCTGCGTTTAGGCGAATACTTGAATTACCCCAAAATAATTGATTGTAATTATTCGTTTGAATATTATTACTAAAACTTTTATTCTGCGCATGCACCCACTGTGGTTGCAATTGCACCGTCAATGGACCCAATTTTGCATACACACCAGCAGATGCCATTACCTGATAGCCGCTGCTTGCAAGCATTGGGCCATCAATTGTTTTAAAAGGAATATCTGTTGCATATTGTTGATGCAATTGCACAGGCATTAAATCCACATACCCAAATTTTCCTAAAAAGGATTTACCTCTTTTATGTAAATACCTATTGATTTGATTTGTAGTATTGATTTTTGAGGGTGGATTCTGTTTACTTAAATAAATTGGATTGATTAAAAAAGAAACAGTTGAATCAAATCTTCCTAATAACTGCTCTCTGCGCACCAAATCCGTTCTCCATTCTTGGTCTAAAGAAATAGATTGAGCACTTACAGTTTGATTCAATACAATCAACTGCATCAAAAATATAAAAACAAGAAAGGGATACCTAGTTGCCTTGTATCCCTTGTAGAAATTAAATTTCAATCTATTATTTTTTATTTTTCCAAAAGCCATAAATACCTTTTTCAACTTCGTAGTTGTCCCATGATTTTTGTTCACGTAAAGGTTGTTGTTTGGCCCATTGCCACATATCTGTTAAGCCTGCTTCTAAACTTGTTTTGTCTTCGTAGTCTAAGAGCGTCACACTTAGTTCATGTGAAGGCAAAGCGTCTTTTACTTCGTGACGCGCTTGTTCGTATTTGATCTCCCCATTACCAATAACTTTTTTTAATAGTTCTGCAGCATCCTTAATGGTGTAGTATTTCCAGCTTCCAATATTGATAATTCGATTTTTAGCACGATCATCTGTAGCTGCTTTCCATAAAGGCAACAAGCAATCATCGATACTAGAGAAAGCTCTTTGTTGATCCCCTTCACCAAAAATAGTAAAAGGTAAATGATTGATATGTTGGAACATCCAAATACCTAATACATTGCGATAACGATCCCATATATTTTGATTGCGTCCATACACATTGTGCGGACGGATAATACACCATTCTAATCCATGCTGCTCGCCTGCAATTTGAATGTCCATTTCACAAGCATATTTTGCTACACCATAAGGATCGATAGGGTTTGGTTGATGGGATTCATTAAAAGGAGGATGGCCATGACCATAGACTGCCATGCTCGATGTAAATACCAATCGACCAATATTGTGTTCGATACAAGCATTTACCACATTCGCTGTGGCAACAAGATTGCTATTGTAATTGTATTTTCTAATAAAAGGGCTTAAACCTTCTGCCGCATAAGCTGCAAAATGATATACGATATCCGCACCTTCAAATAAAGCTGCGATGCTATCCTTGGTTAAATCCAATTTGTGAAAATCCACACCCGCAGGTACATAGTCTTGATAGCCCCCAGATAAGTCGTCTATACCAATAATAGTGCAATCAGGTTGGTTCGCTAATATCCACTCCGCCATTCTAGATCCCAATAAACCTGCTACTCCTGTTATAATAATCTTTTTCAAAAAATAATATTTTTAACGCGATAAATACAATTATACTGAGCTTAGTAACCCGTCTTTTATCCCCAATAACCAAGCCTTTAATTTATTAAAGCGCAATCTACTTATAAAATAGAAAGATACCCCTAAATAATAGCAAAATTGGTAAAAAAAAGTGGTAGGTACTGCCCAAAAAGGCGTGTGTGCTTTTAAAAACCATATTCTATTACGGCCATTTAGATAATGCACTTTAGGACTCAAAAAACCTTCTTTTTCCTTTGTCTTTGACTTATGAGACATTCCTGCAATATGATAAATCACCGATTCGGAAACATAGCTTAAAGCATATCCCGCTTGTTTAATCCTAAAAGAGAGGTCAACGTCTTCAAAATAAATAAAGTACCGTTCTTTTAATGTACCTGTCTTTTTTAAAACTTCCGAACGCATCATAAATGCACAACCAGTTATCCAGTCAATCTTTTTTTGCTGCATTGTTTGTTTGCGCAATGGGTCTTTTCTAAAATACATTAAAGTTAGTGGTAGACCAATCCAGGTCAAATACTTACATCCTGCATTCCAAATTAAATTTCGGTCATGGTGAAAATAAATCAAGGGCTGGACCGCACCAACCGATGGATTTTCATCTAATCTTGCAACCAATGGCTCTAAAAAATTAGGCTCCACAGCTACATCATTGTTCAACATCATAATATATTCATAGTCCTGTTGCAATGCATAGTCCATTCCTAAATTATTGCCTCCTGTAAAACCTTTATTGGTTTCGGATTCAATGAGGATAATATTTGGGAACTGTAATTTTAAGGCCTGGCCCGAACCATCCACAGAACCATTGTCCACCACAATACAATCATAGTTGGTATAAGTAGTTTGTTGAAGTGACTCCAAAGTATCCTTGGTCAGTTCAAAACTATTCCAGTTAATGAGTACAATGGCTAATTTTTTGGAAGGAGATTGTTCGGTAAGCATTTATAAATGATACTTAAAAATAAATTGACCAATAAATTGTTGCTTATCATAACCAGGAATAAAATATTTTGCTTCAGGTTGGAACAACCCCCAATTGTAATTATTCGTTTGAATATAACTCAGTCTAGGGCTAAGATCCCAGCGGCCAAAGCTCCAATCTACTTTTAAAGTGGTGGCAAAATCTACATACCATCTTCTAAAATCCCCCGAGTTGGTAAAGGAGAAAACATAAAAGTCGTTATTATGCAATCTGCGTTCTGCATTCAATCCAATTCTATTATTTGCTTTGCGCCAATTGAGTTCAATGGTTTGTGAAGTCGCGCCAGGGCCAATACCTGCGCCTAGTATTTGTCCGTTATAGGTGTAACCCTGCACCACATCGGCACCTAGGTACCAAGATGGAGGTGCCCCAATTGAAAATTGTTCGGCTCTTGTTTGCAATTGCAGGTTGGCCATCTCTGCTAAAAATTCCCAATAATGTTTTTGAGTGGTAGGAAATATTTTACTAAACCCAAGTACAGAGGCCAAGCCTTTATCGGGCTGTAAAATAAAATTACGTAAAGTAGTTTGGTTAAGATTCCATCCAAACTCACCATAAAAATTAGCATTGGCAGCAGGAAGCTGATAATTGAAATTGAACGCAGTTAAAACAATTGGTTTATTAGGCAAGTCATTCGGCAAACGACGAATTATATTTTTGATAGGCACAAAATCTAGCCCAGAAATTTGATTGGCATATTGAACATAACTCTGCGATAAACCGACTGTTAAATTTTTAAACCACTTAGGGGTATAATTGATATTGAGTCCTTGAAATAGTCTACTTGTATCCGGCTTTGGTACATATAATTTATTGCCTCTATACGTTTTAGTAGGTTGCGTCGGTTGCCAATTGCCATTTTTTAAAAGTCCCCAAATAAATTGATAATTGAATGCACCAATTTTTGTTTGGATTTGTTTTTTATTAGCAATGCTTAAATGCGGAAAACCACCAGCATTATTAGATAAAATTAAAGCATTCCGTTTAGTTGGCCCCCACCATTGGTTAGCAGTTGAAACCGAGATAGTGGTATTTTTTAAATTATATTTTAAAAACGATTGTCCAAAGAACAAACGGGTGTACTGTCCTTCACCAAATTGTTGAGGTTGTTCTATAAAATTTTGAAACCTATAATAGTCACGCCATTGTATTGGGTCCATGTCTTCGCCAAAACCTTCAAAATTTAAATTTTGAGCTGCTACAAATTCAGGGGCAATTTGTAGTTCAAATTGTTTCCATTTTAAATGCACACCCGCATTAAAATACTGTTGCCAGCCTTTAGCCGGAATCATCACGCCATCATTCCAGTCGTAAGGATGGTCACCCACATATTGCAATTTGTTAAGGATAGGTAATAATTTAAACTGTATACCGGTTTTTGCAATTGGCTTATAGAGCGTGATAGAATCAGCGAGTGTATTGGTTTGAATAGTTTGCCCTATTTGCCCAATAGACAAACTAACTACCAAGCAAGCCAATACAGTTAGCATGCATTTACCCATTGGAACGATTGCTTTGAATGATTAAAAAATAAATCACTAAACAAGCGCCCTCAATGAGCATTGGATAATACCCTAAAGTATAGTTAGGTAAACCAAGGTAAAGGAATAAAATAAACAAAGCGGCTACCAATAACACGATAAGTCCAGCCCCAAAATAAGATTTGAATTTTTTATCCAAAATCAATTCGGCCACATTGAGTACATTCAGTGCAATCAATAAAGGTACAATCGCAATTAATTTTAATAATCGTGTTGCTTCAGTCATGAATGCAGGATCCACGTTAGACTTGCCCAATAAGAGGATGGACAAAATAAAATGTGGGAAAAAATATAATACTAAACCCACACAAACACAAGCCAAAGCTAAAATTGAATTTTGTTGTTTTTTTAATCTACGCCATTGTGCATTGCCTTGTAAATGTTCACCGGCAGCCTTAGGCATCACAGCTACACTATACGCATTCACCATCATCCT
>Ga0315908_10004361_pt1 | contig 10205 bp, 11 predicted proteins | sample LakEriMetagenome_12_FD_203520 | JGI IMG/M metagenome (GOLD analysis project Ga0315908, IMG submission 203520) | Freshwater fungal communities from buoy surface, Lake Erie, Ohio, United States - Buoy 4 MA124 | ecosystem: Environmental > Aquatic > Freshwater > Lake > Lake biofilm | place: USA...
GGTGCTGACCGTTACAGCATTTATTGTGCGGTGTGTCACGGTCAGACGGGTGGTGGTGACGGCGTCACCTCGAAGTACGGCGTGCCGATGGCTGCGGGGAATTTCCACCTGCCAACATTTACGGACACGGCGGATGCCAACTACCGGACGGACGGCAACATTTTCGCGACGATCACCTACGGAAAAGGTCAAATGGGTCCCTATGGGGCCATGATTCCGGTGGCTGATCGCTGGGCTATCATCGCCTATGTGCGGACCCTGCAGATGGTGAAAGCCACGCCGGCTCCCGCTGCTGCCACCACCCCGCCTGCGCCGGCCGCGCCGACCGCCCCCGCCCAGGAATCGAAGTAATCTGCTGCCATGAGTCATCACTTTGTATCAGTCTCCACCCTGCCTGCCGGCGGCGAGAAGCTCGATCTGTCCCGGATCGGAAAATGGACCGCGTTGCTCCGCCTTGGGGCGATTGCCGGGCTTGTGTTGTCGGCCGTTTTGTTTGTGGCGGGCGGCGCCATCAAGATTGGCAGCAAGGATTTTGTCAGCGGTGAAGCGATCAGCTACACGGTGCGGGAGGCGTTCAGTTACTCCTGGTTGTTCGCGTTCTATGTGTTCTTTACGCTCGCCCTGGGCGGTCTGTTCTGGACGCTGTTGCACAATGCCTCCAACTCAAGTTGGGGCGTGGTCATCCGCCGCCTGCCGGAAACACTAGCGGTGCAGTTCGTGCCGCTGCTCTTTCTGGGGCTGCCGCTGCTCTTCCCGCAAGTTCGCGAAACTCTGTGGACATGGATGCATGACCATAGCGTGGCCGCTAAAAGCGGAGAAGCCGCCTCGTTGAAGGACGCGCTGCACCACAGCAACCACCTGCTGTACCATAAGCTCAACTACCTCACCCTCTGGTGGGGCGCCGTCCCGGGATTCATCCCGCGCTTTTTCATCTATTTCTTGCTTCTCGGTGTGGGAGCGTACGCCCTGCGCGGCTGGTCTGTCAGTCAGGACGCCACCGGTGACGTTCGCCCGACGCTCTCGGCCCGGCGGTTCTCCTGCGGTTGGCTGCCCTTGTTCGCCATCAGTCTGACCTTTGCCGGCTTCGACTGGATCAAGGGGCTCAATTACGCTTGGTTCTCGACCATGTTCGGCGTCAACGTCTTCGCTGGCTCCGCGGTCGCGTCGATGGCGCTCCTCATTGTCATCACGGTCACACTGTTCGAGAATGGTTACTTGAAGCGCGTGCTGACCGCTGAGCACCTGCACCTAATGGGCAAGCTGATGCATGCGTTTACCATCTTCTGGGCGTACATTGCTTTCAGTCAGTACTTTCTGATCTGGTACGCGAACATCGCGGAAGAAACCCAGTTTTACGCGATTCGTAATACCGGCGGCTGGAATTATTACAGCACCTTCCTGGTCACCATCGGCCACTTCTTCATTCCATTCATTCTATTGCTGCCGCGCGCTGCGAAGAAAAACTTCAAACGTGTCCGGGCTATTGCGCTCTGGATCCTTTTTGCCCACGTGTGCGAAGCCTATTGGTTCATCATCCCAGAACGCGGACCCAAATTGGCGGACCAGCCAGCCATCATTTGGGCGGTGATGCTCGATGCCGCTGCCTTTGTCACTATCGGTTGTGTCGTGGCTTTGACTTTCCTCAAGTCGCTGGCCCAGCACAGCCTGTACCCCTGCGGTGATCCCCGTCTGCAGGAGTCGATCAACGTCATTAACTAATCTCCGCGACCTTCATTTTCCCATACCATGGACGATTCTCAGGAAAACCCGATGCTGCGGTTCAAAGCCTTCTGGCTCACCTTGGGCCTCATGCTGCTCTTTGCTGTGGCCGGCTTCGCCTTCCGCGCGGCCAGTGCCCCCGGCGAGGAATTGGATGCCGGGGCCGAGCTCCAGCGGCTTGCTACTCTTTCCGAACTGCGGAAAGCTGAAAAGTCCGCGGTCGAAGCGACCGGCCTGACCTATCACGACACCGAAGGCGGCCACCTGACCCGCGTCAGCGTGCCGGATGCCATCATTGAAAAAGCTTTGGCGAAATTGAAATCTCAGCCTGCCCGCAAAACCGAACTGCTCATCCCTGGAAGTAAAACTTTCCTCGAGAAGCAGGCCGGTACTCATGATCCTGCCGAGTCGGCCTTTTTGACCCAATAATTTCGGCCCATTACCGGCCGATTCCCGGCCCATTCGCGACCCTATTTTGACGACGCCCATGTCCCAAGACTCATCCACCGCCCCCATCGAGCGCGCCACGCCCGAGGACTTGCGCGAGCGCGCGGCCCTCGACCGCTCGACCAAGCTGCCTGTTCTCTTTTTTCTGACCAGCGGTCTCGTCTGGCTGTTGATTTCCTGTGTGCTGGGTCTGTTGGCGTCGATCAAGCTCCATACGCCCGGATTTTTGGATATTGGCCTGTTGTCGGGACTCAACTGGGGTCGTCTGCAGCCTGCCTATTTTAACGCGCTGGTCTATGGCTGGTGTTTTCAAGCGGCGATGGCGATTGGTTTGTGGATGATGGCGCGTCTGTGTCGCCAGCCGTTGAAGAACCCGCTGACCTTGGTGGTGGCCGGTCATTTTTGGAACCTCGGCGTCACTATTGGGGTGTTGCAAATCCTGACTGGCGGTCAGGCGCCGGGTGACCTTCTCGAATTTGGACGTACAGCGTGGTTGATGTTGTTTGCGTCGTTTGCCTTGATTGTTGTGTGGCAAGTTCTGATGTTTGCCAGTCGTCCCAAAGGCGCGGATTACGTCACGCAATTGTATATTATTGGCGCGTGCTTCTGGTTTCCTTGGTTGTTTTTGACGGCCAACGTTTTCACATCGCCGCAGACGGCGTCGGGTCTCCATGCAGCCATGACCTCAGCTTGGTATGCGAATGGGGTGCTTTTTCTGTTTCTCGTCCCCATGGCTGTGGGTACCGCCACTTATCTGATCCCGAAAATTGTCGGGCGTCCGCTGCACAGTTACCCGTTGGCCATTGCCGGCTTTTGGTCGCTCGCGCTCTTTGGCGGATGGACGGGTTTGCAAAAACTGATCGGCGGTCCGTTGCCGACGTGGATGCCGGCTGTCAGCAGCGCCGCCCAAGTGTTGCTCTTGATCCCGGTTCTTTGCGTCGCCGCCAATCATTTTATGACGGTGCGCGATCGTCATGATTTGGTGCAGACCAGCCCCACGCTGCGCTTCATCTTCGCCGGTGCCGTTTTCTATGTCATCAGCCACGTGGTCGCTGCCTTCCTCGCGCTGTCGCCCGGTTTGACTCAATACACAGCGGCCTGGGACGGTCTGCGGTTCATGCTCGTGTACAGTTATTTCTCGATGACTATGTTCGGCGCCATTTACTTCATCTTGCCGCGGCTTACCGGGTGCGAGTGGCTATCGCCCGGCATGATTCGCGTCCACTTCTGGGCCAACATCTACGGTGGTTCGCCGATCGGTGTTTTCCTCATCATCGGCGGCATTTTCCAGGGCAATGCCATGAACGTCTGGAGCAACGGCTTCGGCGCCCTCACCGACATGCTCCATGGGGCCTACATCGGGGCCACTCTCGGCTGGGTCTTTGTCCTCGCGGCTAACCTCGTCTTTTTCTTTCACTTCATCCTCATCGCTCTGCGCTTGGGGCGCCGCAGTGAACGCGCCACCCTGCTGACCAGTGCCGCCGACCACGGCCCGGCCAGCGTCATGATCACCAAAGGAGCGGAGGCTTAATCCACCATGTCCCTGAAATCACTTCTGTTCGGCCTGCTCGCCACCTTCGCCGCCCCTTGGCTGGTGTTGGTAGTTCGCCCCTACTCCGGGATGGCCCATCTCGCTCCGGTCGCTTATGATGAGGAGGCCGGTGACGAAACCAAAGGTTTCTTCCCGCCCACTCGCTCCGCCGATCAGGCCCGCGGCCAGCTCATCTATTTCCAGCAAGGATGTGTCCAGTGCCACACCCAAGTCATCCGCCCACAATACCTCGGGGGTGACGGTGACGAATTTAAACGCAACTGGGGCGAAGCTCAGGACGCATTGGCTCCCAAACGCACGCGCCAGACCTCTCCTTACGACTACCTCGGCGATTCCTTCGCCGCCATCGGTGAACGCCGTAATGGCCCCGACCTCGCCAACGCCGGCTTCCGGTTCGCCACCCGCCAGGCCTTCCTCGAACACCTTTACAATCCGCAGGCCCGGTACGACTGGTCATCCTGCCCGTCCCAGCGCCACCTCTTCTCCAAGCGAACGATTCAGGGACAACCCTCGAATCTCGCCATTAAAACGACGGGAAAACATGCACCCAATGAGGGTGAAGAAATCGTTCCTTCTACAGAGGCCCTCGATCTCGTCGATTATCTGCTGGCCTTGAAGCGCAACGCTCCTTTGCCGATCTCGCTTGGGGGCGCGAAACCGACCCCTGCCGCCCCTGCCGCCCCCGCTCCCGCCCTTGCCGCCCCTGTGAAATGAGCACCGACCGCCCTTCTGACAACATCGACTACCGTTCCACGTTGAATGTGGCGCGGGTCCACAATGCCCTGTCCCGGGAGCATCCTGACCGCACGGCTGAGAGCAAGCCGGTCTCGCTCTGGGTCACTCTGGGAGCGATTGCCGTGACGGCGCTCGGATTCACGTTTTATGGGGCCCAGCGGGGCACCGGATCGGGCGATGTTCTGAACTACAACAAATTCGGAGCGTCTTACCAGCCGGTGACACCGGAGGCGTTGGTTCCCGAGACCGGGGGCGTCCAGGTTAATTTGGCTGCCATCGGTGAAAAAGTGTACAAAGGCAAAGGCTGTGTAGCGTGCCACCAGGCCAATGGTCTGGGTCAGGCCGGGCTCTACCCACCACTGGCTGGATCCGAGTGGGTCTTGGGCAGCACGGAACGTCTGGCGGCTTTGGTTGCCTATGGTCTGATGGGTCCTGTAACGGTCAAAGGCCAGCAATATGGCGCCGCGATCATGCCGGCTCATGCGCCGCCGATTCTTTCTCCGAAGGAGTTTGCCGGGGTGCTGAGTTACATCCGTCAGGGATGGGGCAATACCGGATCTGAAATCAGCGTTGAATCGGTCACCGAATTTTTTGCGCGCACCAAAGGCCGGACTGCGATGTATACTGAAGCCGAATTGCTCGCCATTCCTGACAGCACCATGCTGGTGGGGGCTGCCGCTCCGGCCGCTGACGCCGCTGCTGCTCCCGCCACTTCGCCTGCTCCCTGATTTTCCTCAACGCACCGCCCTCCATCTCCGCACGCTCATTGCGTTCCCACCTTTAGCCATTTTCATCCATGTCCGCCGCCGCCACCGCTCACGACACCCACGACCACCACGGTGATCATGGTCACGACCATCACGAACAGTCGTTCCTGTCAAAATATGTCTTTTCCACCGACCACAAGTGGATCGGCATTCAGTACGGGGTCACGTCGCTTCTCTTCTTGGCTTTTGGTTTCATGCTCATGCTGTACATGCGCTGGAGCATCGCTTACCCGGACAAGGAACTGGCCGGTTGGGCCAAAACGTTCATTGATTTGCTTGGCGGCGGCGGTTCTGACCGCTGGCTGAACGAAGGCCGGGTCAGTGGCGAGTTGTACAATATGTTTGGCGCCATGCATGGCACCATCATGGTTTTCCTTGGTGTCGTTCCGCTCGGATTTGCCGCTTTCGGTAATTATGTCACACCGTTGCAGATTGGAACCATCGATATGGCCTTCCCTCGTCTCAACATGGCGAGTTACTGGTCGTTTTTTGTGGGTGGGGTGTTGATGCTGGCCAGCTTCTTCCTGCCCTCGGGTGCGGCCCAGTCGGGATGGACCAACTATTCTCCTTTGGCCGGTATTACGCATGCTTCTGAGCCATGGTCATTCTGGAATGGTCAAACTCAGTGGCTGGTGGCCATGGCCATGCTAATTACTTCGTCGCTCCTTGGCGCTGTCAATGTCCTCGCCACCATCATTAATTTGCGGGCCCGCGGCATGACTTGGATGCGCATGCCGTTTTTTGTCTGGGGCATGTTGGTTACCGGCTTTCTCCTGCTGCTCGCCTTCCCACCGCTGGAAGTGGCTGCTCTGATGCAGCTCAGCGACCGTCTCTTTGGTTCCAGCTTCTTCATGCCTACTGGCTTGGTCGTGAATGGCCAGCTTTGGAACGTCTCCGGCGGCGGCAGCCCACTGCTTTATCAGCACCTTTTCTGGTTCTTGGGGCACCCCGAGGTCTACGTTATCTTGCTGCCTGCGATTTCCATCGTGGCTGAAGTCATTCCCGCCAATACCCGCAATCCTCTCTGGGGATACAAAAGCATGGTCTATGGCGTGCTCGTCCTCGGCTTCCTTTCGTTCATCGTCTGGGCTCACCACATGTACATGACGGGCATGGGTAGCGTCATCACCACTTTCTTCCAGACGACGACGGTGTTGATTTCGATTCCTTCGGTCATCCTGCTGACCTGCCTCATGATCTCGCTCTGGGGCGGCTCGATCCGATTCACGATGCCGATGCTGTTCGCCACTGCTTTCTTGCCGATGTTCGGCATCGGCGGTCTGACTGGTTTGCCGCTCGCCTTCGCGCTCGTTGACCTCCATTTGCATGACACTTATTATGTCATCGGTCACTTCCACTACGTGGTCGCCCCAGGCGTGCTCTTCGGTCTCTTCGCCGGTATCTATCATTGGTTCCCGAAAATGACCGGTCGGATGATGAACAACTTCCTCGGGCATCTTCACTTCTGGCCCACCTTGGTGTGCATGAACGTTGTCTTTGCCCCGATGATGATTCAAGGGATGCACGGGTTCCACCGCCGCGCCTACAACGGCGGCCGTACCTACGAAGAAATCGCCAACGACATGCTGCCGGAACAATTGTGGTGGCTCTTCGGTAAAAACAACTACCTCTTCCTCAACGAAGTGATGACGACCGGGGCCATCGTGATGGCTGTCGCTCAGATCCCGTTCATTATCAATTTCTTCTGGAGTATCTGGGGCGGTCGCAAAATCACCTCGGACAACCCGTGGAACGCGACAACCATGGAATGGAATACCCCAACCCCGCCACCCCACGGCAACTTCATCAAGGAGCCAGTCGCTTACCGCGGGCCCTACGAATACAGTCTGCCCGGCGTGGAAAGCGACTACACTCCACAGTGGGAAAAATCGCCCGGCCAGCCCGAGCCTGTCATCGCCGCTCTGCCCGGCACCCACCATCATTGATCTGAATCGGTCCCCGACCCCAGCAGCTACGCTTTTCGCACATGGAGATTCCCTACACCGTCACGGCCCGGCCTGATACCGGCCTTTGGAATGCCAAAATTGGCATTTGGCTCTTTCTCGCCTCCGAGGTCATGCTTTTTGGCGGGCTGTTCTCCAGCTACGTCTTTCTGCGCATTGGCGCCGACTACCCATGGCCTGTCCATGAGCTCGGCGTGCTGCCAGGCTTCATCAATACTTTCGTTCTCATTCTCTCGTCGGTCACGGTGGTCTTTGCCTGGGCCTTCCTGAAAATGCGTCAGTACGGCAAGTATAAGATTTGCATGGGGCTGACCTTGCTCTGCGCGCTGATGTTTCTCGGCATCAAGAGCTACGAATATTACGGCAAGTTCACCCACTGGGCGGTTCGCCTCCCTGACGGCAGCGTGCTCGACGGCCACCACCCGAAACAAAAAATCGATTTCCATGAAGTGACGGCGATCAACGTCGATCTTCGTAAATCGGAAGTCGGGTTTCTGGAGCGGGCGGGCGCGGTGAATGGAAACTTCAAACTGCCGGACGGCACCGTGGTGGAAGGATATAAAGTGGCGCTGAAAAAACTTCGCGAGTCGGCCGACCAAGGGAATGTGCGTCTCGTCGTTGAGGGCGCTCCGCTGAAGTTTTCTGCGGAACGTCGGCACGTCGCCAGTTACCTCGGTAATGAATTGACGTTCCGCGATGGCACTCGCCTCGAGGGCGTCTTGCACAATGACTCGCTGGTTTTGGAAGTCTCTGGCTTCGACCTGCGCCAAGTCAAAGGCTTGCAGGAGAACTTGGATGCCGGCGATTCGGCCATGATTTGGAAATACCTTGGAGAAGAGAATCGCCAAGTTTTCCTCAAACATAAATCCGAGGTGCTGACCAAGTTCGAGGAATCGAAAAACAAAGGACTGGCCAGCGATGACACCGACCGCCGACTGCCGCAGACGTACGGTGAAATTATGCGCAAGGCGTACAAAGGCGATCATCTGGGACCCGACCCCGACGCGCACATTCATAAAGAAATCACGTTGCCCGCCAGTGAAGCTACGTTTTTCTCGAACTACAGTCCGCGTCTCAATACTTATTACGCCATTTACTTCCTGATGTCCGGTCTGCACGGACTGCACGTCATCGGCGGGGCGCTGGTCCTTGGCCACTTCTTCTTCTTCGGGCGTCGCCTGTACGATAAGAATCCTGAACACCTCGCCAACCGCGTCGAAGTTGGCGGTCTCTTCTGGCACTTTGTCGATCTGGTCTGGATCTTCCTGTTCCCAGTGTTCTATCTCCTCTAAGCCCGCTTCTGTTATCTAATTTTTGTTGCTCATGGACCATTCGCACGACTCAGCCAAGCCTGCCGTTGACTTGCACACGCCCGATCCGGCGGTGGTCAAGGAAATCAAGGCCAGCTTCAAGAAGTACTTCTACGTGCTTCTGGTGCTGATCTTTGGAACCATCATCACCGTGGCCGTGTCGTATGTCGACTTCGGTAGCCACGCCTATAACCTCGCTGTCGGTCTGGCCATCGCCACCTTCAAGGCCGCCTGCGTGGGCTTGATCTTCATGCACCTCAATCATGAACGCGGCCTGATTTATAAGTTTCTCATTTTTACCCTCATCTTCTTCGCTTCGCTTATGTTCCTGACGGTCTTGCACCATTACGACCCGATTCACTTCAGCTTCTACGACAAATAAGGCTCGTCACCACCGCCCGTCCGCTGCCATGTCCCTCAAATCATTCCACGTCTTCTTTATTGTGCTGGCTGTGCTCAGCTCAATGGGATTCGCCCTCTGGGTCTTCACCCGCGGCGGCGCGGAGCTGGCTAGCGGCTTGGGCCTGATGGGAGTTTTCAGCGCTACCATGGGGTGCGCCCTGGCCGGCTATGGCGTGTGGTTTGTTCTTAAAAAATCTGGTCGGCTCATCATCTAACCTGCTGTTTCCCCATGCTCGCTCTCACTGAATTGCTGGCTTGCCCAACCTGTCGTGTCGATCCTGGATCGGCGATCAATCAGGCGGCCAATGGGGCGATCTTTGTCATGCTGGGCGTGATGACGGTCGTTTTCGGCGGGTTTCTGGCGGTGGCTGTGGGCTTTGTCCGCAAGCAGCGGGCGCTGAGTCAGTTTCAACTTTCTGGAGTCGCCCCGGGCGTTTCTATCCCTCCGTCTACCCCCTAACTTTTCTTCTTACCACTTACACACATGGGCATTCTGAATCAATGGATGGGGATTGCGGACCTCGCGTCGGAACACGGCGTGGTGGTGGACCAGCTGCTGGAATTTGTCCACTGGTTCATGCTGATCCTAGGCGCCGGCTGGGCGGTTTTCATCGCGGTCGCACTTTATAAATTCCGCCGGTCGAAAAATCCTCGTGCCAATCACTATGGTATTCAAGGTCACGCCACGACTCACATCGAAGTCGGCGTGATTATCACGGAAGCCGTTCTGCTGCTGGGATTCGCCTACCCGCTCTGGAGCCGCCGTGTCGATGGTTTTCCTACTGATTCCACTGTCGTTCGCGTGCGCGCCGTCGGGGAACAATACCGCTGGTGGTTTCATTACTGCGGTCCGGATGGCAAGTTCGGTCGCGTGGATTCGCTGCTCGTCTCGTCGACCAATCCTGTCGGTATTGACATGGCGGACCCCAATGCCAAGGACGACTTTACCGACCTCAATACGCTGACCATCCCGCTGGGCCAGAAAGCCATCGTCGGGGTCACGGCCAAAGATGTCATTCACAACCTCGCGCTCGTTCCGATGCGGATCGCGCAAGATGCTATCCCGGGAACGGAATCCCACATTTGGTTCACTCCACAGAAGGTCGGAGCTTGGGATATCGTTTGCGGTCAGCTCTGCGGCTCCGGTCACGGCGTCATGCGCTCGACTCTCGAGGTCAAATCGCCTGAAGAATTTGCGACGTGGTACAAGGAAAAAACTCCGGCACCCGCCGCGGCTCCGGCCGCCCAGCAGGCGGCTGCTGGAGGTGTGACGCCGGTCGTGGCCACGGCCGCTCGATAAGTGGTCGGC
>Ga0315908_10004363_pt1 | contig 10201 bp, 3 predicted proteins | sample LakEriMetagenome_12_FD_203520 | JGI IMG/M metagenome (GOLD analysis project Ga0315908, IMG submission 203520) | Freshwater fungal communities from buoy surface, Lake Erie, Ohio, United States - Buoy 4 MA124 | ecosystem: Environmental > Aquatic > Freshwater > Lake > Lake biofilm | place: USA...
ATAATATGATAATATGATGATATGATAATATGATAATATGATAATATGATAATATGATAAATGGTTATATAAGATATGAAATTACCTTAGTACCCTGCTCCAATAGCTCCTATCTATGAATTACCTAGCAACTATGAGCCTAAAACCCTTTTATTTTTATTATCATTTTTTAATCTCTCATTATCTTTAACGAGAAATTCTTTTTTTCTCTCACTTTTATCCAACTAATCCTATAATTCTTACTTCTAACTCAACAAATGATCTTTTTCCATATTCCATCGAGTCCTTTCCTTCTCTTACTCAAATATCAACTAACTCCTTTTTAACTCACTTTCCTTTATTTTTTACTCCCATTCATTCATTTTCTGTCTGTAGTTTTCTCTTTCTTTGTCTAATATTCGCATATGTTCTATTATCTTATTTTCTCTATCTGTTTTCAATATTTCAATATCTTTCATTAGTTTTTTTTCATTTTCTAGTAGTTCTCCAAATTTTTTTTCGTTTAGGAACTGGTTATTATATGAACCTTTAAATTTAAAATGAAAATATTATTATTGTTAATATCAATAATTATTTATGTAAAAAGTAAGATAAAATTTATAAATCTTAGATAAAATATATAAAATTTAATTAAATATGTTTAAATAAAAATTACCTTCCTTTTCTAATAAATTAGAATCCTTAAAACCTCTTAACTCTTTATCTAACTTTCTAATTTTCTCTTCCTAAGTTAATAACTACCTTTCATAATATTGTTATTACTCTTGTAATTAATTTTGATATTTGTTTTCAATTTATTGAATCATATCATTTAATGAATTATCTTGCATGTTTTTTTCAGTCTTTCTTGCAGTCTAAAAATGTTGAAGAGTTATTTCAAATTTTTTCTATTATTCTTGCAGCTCATTTCTAGCTAGATCTTTAGAATGTTGTAAGAATTAAATTTATCCTTCCATATATATTTTTTCTCTCTCATACATTTGCATCAAATCATTCTTATCATTTTCTAATTTTTCATACATTGTTTAGTACTTTTAAAGTTCCAGCTATAAAGGTTTATTTTAATTCTAAAAATTATCATTCTATTCTTATAATTATTATTAATTCTTTTTATATTCCTGATCATATTTCTGTTATATTTCATTATATTTACTTTGTATTTATTATACTTATTCATTTTTAAACAGGTTTTCCTTTTCTAATTCACTAATTTTTTTGATCTATTGATTTTCAGATTCTTTGAACTATTTTTTTATTTTATCTAATTTATCTTCGATTTACCTTTTCTCTTCTCTTAAATAATTAACTTTTTCTTTACATTCATCCATCAAATCCTCCTTTAAATTTTTAATTTTCTCATCTTATCTATTTTACATATTATCTATTTAATGTTAAAGTTCATCAATTTTATCATTCATGAATTTATTCTACTATTTTAATAATGCAGATTCTTTTTCATAAGCTATTTTTTTATCAAGATATTCATCATTAATATTTGTATATTTTTTCCTTAATTCATCAATCTTTTTATTAAACTATTCTTTTTCTTAGGTGATATTAATTTTATCAGATTCAATTTGAGTAGTAAGTTAAATGATTTATTTATTTTGATAATTAACTTTATCAGTTATAAGTGATAACTCATTTTCTTTTTTCAATAACTCCTATTGTAATTGATTGGCTTTATTTTAAAATTGATTAGTATCCTATTATAGATTATTTTATAAATTATTAATAGTATTTTCCATTTGTATTTTATTTTATTCATTTTATGATTTATAATCAGAGAATGCTTTCTATAATTCATCGAATGAATTTTTAGCAAAATTAAGTTCTTATTAATACTAATTAATAATGATATTAAACTAATGATCTTTATCATTAAGCTAATCTTTAAGAGAATCTATCTCCTCTTCTCTGATCTCTTCCTCTTCTTTCATTCTTTATTCCCACTCTTCATTTAATTAATAATATTTATTATTCAATTTCTCTCTTTCTTCCTTTGCCCTCTTCTCATATTCATCCTTTTAATTCTCATATTGCAATCTAATCTGTTTCACATTCTCCTCCATTCTACTATTTTAATACTCTATTTCCTCTTTATTAGCCATTCTTAACTCTTCGATTTCATTCTCCAAATCAGATATCATTTATTTCAATCTCCCTTCCGTATTTTCTATTCCTTTCTGAATCTTACTTTCATACTTATTTATCTCTTCTGATAACTATTTATTCCTGCTTATTTCTTTATCTAATTGTTATTATTGCTACTCTTTTTCCTTTTAATACTTAGAACTATCTATTTTAATCTATAATTCCATTTATTATATCTTGTTATTCAACTCTTCTATCATTTATTAATATTTATATTTCATATTTTCTATTTCCTTTTCTAGTACTTTTCTTTCTCTTTCCTATTGACTCCTCTCTTCTTTCATACTGTTTTTATCTTATTTTCCATTTTCTGCTCCTAATTCCATAGTATTGATAGTATTGTCAAATGCCTTCTTTACTTATTCATACATACTTTTATATTCTTCACATTGTTGATTACTATGCTCCAATTTCTAGTTCAATATTAGTATTTCCTTCTCCAATACTTCTTATTATTTCCTTTAATTTAAATCTAATTTCCTATAACTTTATTCTAATTCCTACTTATTCTTGTTATTATTTTCCATCTTCTACTCTTTTTCTCTCTTTTACTCAATCTACAACTACTCTATTTACTTTTATAATTATAAAACTTATCTATTCATTTAACTATTTTGATTTTATAGATCTTTAGTATATTTTTAGTATTTACTATCTTTATCATTTATTTCTCTATTTTTTTCATTAAGTTCATCTTCATACTTCTTGAATTTCTCTTCTATTATTTATAATTTATCTTATAATTCATTCTTCTCCCTTTTCTATTGATTTATAATATCTTCTAATTCTTATTAAATTTTCCTTTTTTCTTAATTGATTGCTTATTAATCCTTCCTAAACTTTTCTTCCAACTTTTTCTCTTTTTCTTTAACAACCTTGATATCATTATAGAGAATATTTTTTTCTTATAAAAACAATTCTTTTTCTCTATTCCATTCACTTTCTTTGATCTTGAATTACCTTTATAATAACTAATTAGCTTCAGCTTCTTCCTACTCTTTAAGAGAATATGATAACATTTTTGCTTCAAAATCCTTTATAAGATTTAACTAATTATTTATTTTGTTTTATAACTAATTAATGATTTCATCTTTACTTTTGGTAATATTTAGAATCTATTCTTACTATGATTAAATAAGTTTTTTATCATGATTTGATTCCTTATTAGCTAGTTAGAGTTTATCTTTTTCTTTGTTTAATGAGTGATTAAGTTCATTTAACTCATACTAATATTGTTCTTATAGATTAAGTTAAGTTTACTTAAAAATATCCAACTCTTGTTCCATCTAAGTATGAAATAACTATCCTGCCTCTAACAATTTAGAATGTAGAAAATCAAGATAAATAAGATTACTGCATTATAATTTGGGTCCGTATTATAACAAATACTTCCATAACATTTATAAATCTGCTCTGTATTCTTAGAAACTATTATAAGGTTCTAAAATATTGACTTTAATCTACTCTTCCTACTCCAAATCCAAATTCCTTAACTCTGGTCTTAATCTTATCTCAATTGTGTAATAGTTATTTTGAATGAATGCTAGACATATTTTGTTGGAAATAATATTATTTTACCTAATAACTTCATTAAGGATATCTTTACCCTTTTTAACTAATGTAAGTAGATAATGCTAAGTGGATTCGCCCATAAGTTTAGTTTGGAGATTTTCCAATGCTTATCTCTTGATAATTTTGTAAATAAGATTAATGTCATCAATAGGAAGATGATTGGTGATTTGCTATTAAATATTGTCCTTCATGATTCTGAACTATTCTTCGATTTACTTCTCATTTTCCTAATTACATAAATAACTCCAAGCATTCTGAATATTAGGGACACCTCCAGTATTAATCTCATTGACATACTACTTTACAAGATTCATATACATAACTCCATTCAATTACTTATTGAACATAGTTTTCAACCTTGCCTTTTCCATAATCCTCCTTCTTAATTTGATTACCTCCTGACTAAACTCAACCCTCAGCTCTTCCTTTTTAAGAGTTGCTAGCTATTATAATTTTTTTTCATCCAATAATGGTCTCACTAAAGTATAACACTCTCTCTCATTGAAGAAAGTGTTTAATAATCTCCTCACTCTGTTTTTCTCCTCAATTTCATCACTAAAACCCTTCTATGGGGCTAATGCTCGGGTCAAATATTCATTTGCTGTTATTTATTCTCCATCTTCATCTTATAATTTTAGTGCGAAATCTCTTAATATCCATAAGAAAGATGGTAAGAATTTAGTATAATCTTCTATTAGGTCTTCTTCCTCCTCTCCTTATTAGATTTGATTGGATTGTTTCAATTGGATATGTTTGGTTAAGTTTACTACTAATGATAGATTCTAAATTGCATTTTCATCGATGCTTCCTTATGAGTTATAGAGGAACACAGAAGATAATAATAATACTAATGCGAATATACGAACATCGTGACTTGCATCTTCATCTAATGCTCCTATTCCTTCTGAGTCTACTATCAATATGTCACAAGCTTATCCTTCTGTTGTGGTTCCTTTAATTGGAGTCCCCCAAATCCAGATACCTTTTGTACATGCATTTACTGTAGGACCTACCCCGAAACCGTTTGATCTATCTAGAAGCACTCTGTTTAAAAGATATGATTTCCCTATTTAATATTATTTTATTAATATTATTTTAATAATATTATTTTATATATTTCAATATAGGATTTATATTAAGTTAGTATTTAGATTTCATTTATTTGTCTATTATTTCTATTTTTATATTTTTACCAGTTCGGTATAATCCTACTACTCCCACGACAGCTATTGGTCCTTTGATGGCATTTATTATTTTAACTGCTTCTTCATTTAAAATATATTCTTCTGTTGATTGATTAAACGATATAAGAGGTATAGCCTCTTCTCTAAATATATTTTACATTTAATTTTGATATATTAATAATTTTAATATCTCATCTAAATTTAAATTTATATTATCTTTTTTATTTTTATTCTATTGAAATATAAAAAATAATAAAGATAAATATAAAAACAATAATTATGGATAAATAAATAATAGCTGAATACTAAGAAAGAAATTACTATTCAAATTTAATGGATTAAATTTCTTTTACTTGTATGAAAACTTGTGATACTTTAAAAAACAATTCGGATTAATTTACATAGAAAGAAAAATTATGTTTAGGTATAATATAAATCATAAATTTATTTAGAAAGTTGTGGAAGAAATTACAGGAAGTTAATAGAACATACAAATGCAAAGAAGCAATGAAAATTTATCATAATAAATATTTTAACAATAGAAATATAATTATATATAATTATTATTAAATGTATTTCGTATTTCACTTAAATCTAATAATTATGCTAAACTTACTTCACTTATCCTTTATTTCAAAATCTATCTCATTCTAATTAATTTTTTATTAATCTTAAATTCAAATACTGGTAAATAAATTAAATAAAAATTATAAATAAGAATAATAAAAAAAAATAGAATTAAAGTATAATAATAATAAGTATCTATCTAGATAATAATAAATAATAAATGTTGAAAAGTACCCTTCCAAAACTAAAATATAGCTATGATGGACTTGAACCAGTATTTTCGGCTAAACTTCTCGAACTGCACCACTCTAAACACCACCAAGCGTACGTAAATAACCTGAATATTGCAATGGAAGAACTAGAAGAAGCGATTTCAAAGAACAACGTGGAAAAGATAAGCGAACTTTCGCAATCAATAAAATTCAATGGAGGGGGTCATTTCAATCACTCTTTCTTTTGGGATAACCTAGCTCCAGTGAATGAAAAGGGAGGAGATTGTCCTGATAGTTTATTAGTTAAGCAGATGATAGATAGGTAGTTTGGATCATTGGAGAAGTTCAAGGATATTTTTAATAAGAGAACTGCTGCTGTTTAAGGTAGTGGATGGGGATGGTTGGCTTATGATCCTATGAATAAGACTCTTAGAATTGCAGAGACTGTCAATTAGGATATGTTAAGTGTTGCTACTGGCTTAAAACCTATTATGACTATTGATATTTGGGAACATGCTTATTATCTTGATTATCTAAATGTCAGACCTAATTATCTTAATACTGTATGGAAGTGTGTTGATTGGCATACTGTCAATTAAAGATTAACTTCTCTCTTGTGATGATCTAATCAATATTGCCTTTTATCTTTATACTTTTATTTTATCGTTATCAATTTATCAAATTATCGTTAATATTTTTTTATATAATCGATTGTCATTTTATCATTATAGTATTTTTTATAATAATACTCTATTTTTTATATATTTCTCTGTAGTATATAATAATAATATTAAATGGAACATAAAAGCTAGTCTACCAAAAATATTTATAGTAAAATATTATATAGATAATCTGTAAATTAGTATTCTAAAGATGTTTAAAATTATTATAATGATATTTAAATTGATTAATTAGGTGGAGAAGTACTAAAAAAAAATAAAAATTTTAAAATTATCAAATCAGAAAAATAAATATTTGATTAATCGTAATTTAAGAATATTACTATTGAAGAAGTAAAAATTAATAAAATATTTAGATAATTGATATGTATGATTAAAATTAAATAAGCTTTTATGTATGTAGAAAGGTTATTAAAAATAAAATTGTAAAAGAAGAAAATGAAATTAATAGAAATAAATTTTGGATTACATCAATTTAAATTTAATAATCAAAATAAGTTAATTAAAATGATTATTATGAGAAATTGAAAAATTTGAAATTCCCTTTTAAGTTTAAATAATAAATTGATAAAGTAAAATATAATTAAATAAATAAAATTAAATAAAAAATATCAATATAATTTAAGGATATTAGAAGAACATTGGATGAAAATTTTTTAGACATTGAAAAGAAAGATTAATTAATATAGAATATGGGTGAAATATTAAATAATTACAGTAAAAGAAATAGTTATGTGGGTTATTGCTAAGGATTAAATTATTTAGTTTATTTTTTATTATAAAATGAATTTTCGAATGAAGATTGTTTTTGGATATTAGGAAATTTAATAGAAAATATTATCCCTATTAATTATTTTTCTAGTATGGAAGATGTAATGGTAGATATGATGATTTTAAACAATTTAGTGAGTTAATAAATTCCAGAACTATTTTCTTTTTTCTAAAAAAAATAAATTGATTTAGGAATCATTAGTTTTAGATGGTTTATTTGTTTATTTACCAATTCTTAAATAAATTTTAAAGTAAATTTATTTTTTAATATTCTTTTAGATAGTTTAAATTATTTGGGATTTCTTATTTTTAGAAGGTAGTTCCGCTTTATTTAAAGCTTCCCTTATTATTTTGATGAAATTAAAAAATAAAATTTAAACAGCTTATGATTTTGGTATTTTATTATGTTTAATAGTTAGCAAATGCTTATTTAATAATTGAAAATAATATATCGAAAATATAAAATTCAGTAAAATTTAGAAAATAAATGCAAAGTTTCTATATTGGCAAAAATACATTAAAGATTCTGAGATAAAGATCATATGAAGTTTATTACAAACAAAGATTAAAAGAGATAGAAATGAGGTAAAAAATAAGAAAATAAAAACAAAAAAAATAAGAAAACTATTATTGCAGTGATGAATATTCAATATGTGTTTATAATTTAATAGATCCATTAGTTTAAACTTAGGATTTTTTTATCTATAAAACAGAAAATAAGATTAGAATTGATTTAAATTATATGGTTGATTTAAAATAAAATTAAAATGTATTTTATAATGATCAATCATTACTTATAACTAGATTTGATCATATTTGTTAAAAAGATGATAATTATTTTTATTAAAAAGATAGAAAATTAGAAAAGGAACAGATAAATGATTAGGACCTCATTATTATTCAAAGAGATGAAGAAAAAACATAAAAATATGAAAATTAATAATAATTAATAGATATTAATTTTTAATAAATGGATTCAATAATAGAGAGTGAAAATTAAAATAAATATACTTTGGAAGACTAATTAAAATTTAACAGAGAATATGAAGATAAATTTGTTTATGTTGAGTCAAGTCCATTAGAACAGTTCAGAAAGTTTACTTATTATTAATAAACTGGAACTTAAAAAGATTTAGAAATAAAAAAAAGACTTGAATTAACAAAAAGCTTTATGTTTCTCTCAAATTTTAATATATTAAATTTACTTAAAATAGAAGAATGAAAATTGAAATAAAATTGCTATATTTAAAATTATAATCAAATTTTAATATTTAATATTAATTCATGTTCGTATTTTGAGTTCTTTTTTTATTTTTTCTACTTAACTCATATCTGTTAAACAGTTTTCTTTTAATTGTACATCACTTATTTCTATTAATAATAATAATTATTTTATTTGGATATCTACTTTTTCTTCTCAATTTTCTTCTTTTTTCATTTAAATGCCAAAATCCAAATCTAGGATAGTCTAAAATCTAAATTAAATAAAATACTGTTTAATAAATAAAAGGGAACACAAATTAACACTAAATCAAATCCAAATCTTGCTTACCAAGGTACGTTCATAAATAATCTGAAAATAAAATATATTATTATTTATCTTATATATTATACAATAACTATTAATTATTAATTAATTAATTTATTAATTAATTAATAAAAAGATAAAATATATAAATAATAATTAATATAATAAATAAAATGGACAATAATAATAGTGCAGTTGATGAAATTTTAAAGATAGAATAAGAAATGAATAGGTAAATAAAAGAAGCTTAAAAAAATAAAGATGACAAACTAAAATAAGCTAAAATTGCTGCAGATTAAGAAGTTAATTTATTCAGAAAATAGGAAGAAACTAAATATTAAGAATTTGTTAAATAAGTAAATTAAAAAATTCATTATTTAAGTCATAAATTTCATAAAATGATTAAGAAAAAATTAATAAAATTAATTCTTAAGATATTAAAAAGATTGAATCAGATTATCAATAAAATAGTAAAAAAGTATAAGATATGTTGTTTGAAAAAATATTAAAAGTTGATTTATCTATTCCTGATGTTTTAAAGAAAAAAGTTTGATAACAAAAATTTAATAGAAAAATTTATAAATAATAATTATTTAATATATATTAATCTGCTTAGTTTTTTATTGTATTTATATAAATTGATTAGCTTTATAAAAAATAATATCTTATTAATTTATTATATTACAACAATTTATTATATAAATAAAAATTATAGATTACTTATAAAAATAAATTTTATATATTATTTATTATTGATGAAGTTTATATTTTTATTTAATTTTTTAATTTAGTAAATTATTAATTTGAACTATGTTAATAATAAAAAAATTGAAATACAGTCTATCTAAAAAAAGTAAAATAAAATAAATAAAAATTTGAATGACATGAAATAAATGATAAAAAAATTGAATCAAATTATTTTAAATAATGATATTAAATAAATAGATTTTTAAAATTAAAATTAAAATGGTATTAACTAAATTAAAAATGATAATAAAACAAATAATAAAATTTTTATATAAGAATCTTCTTAAAATGTAAATAATTTATTTAAAGTTTAAATAGTACTAAAATTAATAACAAGTAAATAGTTAAGATATCAATAAAATAAAACTTCAAAAATTATAGAGTTTTAATACTCAATTTAAAAAAATAAAAATGCAATTAAAAAAAATTGAAAAAAAAGAATAGAAATAAATTAATAATGTAGTTAGTTAAGACTAGAATTTAAATATTTAATTATAAAGTTTAGATAATAAATATTCAAATTAAATTTAATAAATTAATTAAAATTTATAAATTTTAAAAAATGAATTTCAATAATAGAATGACTAATAATTATTGTAATAGCTTTTATAATTAATTTAATAATAAAGATAGATTAATTAAAATACATCATAATAAAAGCCTGTTAACTTTTCATAAGATTAATAAATAGAAAAGAAAATTAATTAGGTTTAATTAAAATAATAATAATAATAATCATAATTATATTAATAATAAGAAATAAAATAATAGATATAATAGTAATAA
>Ga0315908_10004366_pt1 | contig 10198 bp, 8 predicted proteins | sample LakEriMetagenome_12_FD_203520 | JGI IMG/M metagenome (GOLD analysis project Ga0315908, IMG submission 203520) | Freshwater fungal communities from buoy surface, Lake Erie, Ohio, United States - Buoy 4 MA124 | ecosystem: Environmental > Aquatic > Freshwater > Lake > Lake biofilm | place: USA...
CTAATACTTTGTATCGCATTGACTTCGGCCACAATATTTTTGTCGTGTGGGGCGACTACCTGTGATCCGTCGGACCAATAGGCTTTATATCCGTTATATTCTTTTGGGTTGTGAGATGCGGTAATGACTAAACCTGCTTGGCAACCTAATTCCCTGACGGTAAAAGATAGTTGGGGAGTGGGCCTCAAAGACGGGAAAAGAAAAACTTCGATGTTATTGGCTGAAAATATGTCGGCACAGATTTGAGTAAATTCAGGTGAATTATTTCGTGAATCGTGCGCGATGGCTACTTTGATTTTTTGGTTGGGCAGGCATTTATTGAGGTAATTGGCAAAGCCTTGGGTGGCTGCCCCCACGGTGTATCGATTCATTCGGTTGGATCCCACACCCATTTCTCCGCGCATCCCTCCGGTTCCAAACTCAAGTGATTTATAAAATGAATCAGTTAAGGTGGTTATTTCCTTTCGGTCAATCAAACTCTGTAACGTTGACTTAGTGGTATCATCGTAAGGGCCTGATAACCATTGGTCTATATTTTTTTGGGTGGTTGCGTCGAATGTGGTTGACATTAAAAATATCCGGGATAAATTTTGATGAAAATGAATTTGCAAAGATAATTTTTAATTGGTTTTAAAAGGTGCGAATTATGTTATAATTTTATTTTCGAAATTGATGAAAAAAAACCGCGATTTAATCGTTAGAAATTTTTAGATAATGCTCATGCATTCAGTTAATTGATTAAATCAATTGGAATGGTACGTTTATAATGGATAGTAATTACTACAAAGTTTATTTTGAATTAGAACGAAACCATTGGTGGTTTTTAGCTAGGAATGAAATTATTCGCTCTCAAATGAAGGAACTTTATCTTCAAAAAGGGGAACCATTAAAAATCATAAATGTGGGAGTGGCCACGGGTGCGACGAGTGAGCTACTGGCGAATTTTGGAGAAGTTACTTCCATTGAATACGATGAAGATTGTATCAATTTCACCAAAAGTAAAATTGATATCGACATTCAAATTGGATCAATTTTAGATTTAAAATTTCCGGATGAAACTTTTGATTTAGTCTGTTCATTTGATGTGATCGAGCATGTTGAAAACGACCGTTTGGCAGCATCAGAATTAATTCGAGTTTGTAAGAAAGATGGATTTGTCTTTATTACAGTACCCGCCTTTATGAGTCTTTGGTCTCAGCATGATTTGATAAATCATCATATAAAGCGCTATGTAATTTCAGAAATTCATTCTTTGTTTTCAAATGTTTTGACACAGAAATATGTTTCTTATTTTAATTTTCCCCTGTCAATTCCAATTTTTACTATTCGGTTTTTTGATCGAATTGTACCGGGTTTTATAAAAAGAAGTAAGACAAATTCTGATTTTGATGTTGTTCCAAACGCTTTGTTGGCTAAACTTTTTAATAAAATTTTTAGGAGTGAAAAAGTTTTTATCAAAAGGAGGATTCATTTTCCATTTGGTGTTTCTATCATGGGGATTTGGCAAAAGTAAATAACATAGATACGGTTCTAAAAAATATACATAATGAAAATTAGGTGACTTAAATTTATTTTTATTATCATTTTTTTATTTGTGATTAATGCGCCATTTGATGCAGATTAGTGGTAAATAAATGATGTTTGTATCCGATTTTTCAATAGTTAGGAGGAGCTGATGGTAACATTTTTGTTTTTATTTTCTCAAATGAGTGACTATCGACATTTCAGCAATTCATTAGCTTCTGCACTAACAGATTGAATTTTCGGTAGAGATTGACAATTTGGGAATTAATTTTTTTTAAATTTTCTTTAACAAAATTATTTAGGATAATAGTTTATTAGGATACTCAAACACTAGATGGATAAATATTTTAAATATTTTTTAGTAGCCTTGTTGCCATGTATTTTTTATTATGGGTTTTATTTTAAATATGGAATAAACGCCCCATTTGCTGATGATTGGAGCGTCATTGTCGGTTTAGTCATTCATTTTTTTCATTCTCAGGATAGCTGGTTAGATAAATTTTTATTGCTCTTTGCACAATCTAATGAACATAGGGAATTATTTCTTTCGATTGTTAGTGTTGCCCAGTTTGCCATATTGGGACATATTAATTTCTTCTATTTAAATTTAATCGGTGGCCTTTCCAGCTTAGGAATCCTGATAATTTTATACAAAATACTAAAGCGTTATCGGCATCCTGAATGGTTAATCATTCCCATTTCGTTTACCCTTTTCAATCTTTCTTATTTTCATAATTTATATTGGCCAGTTTCGGCGCTCCAACATAATGTGGTGGTGTTTTTAATCGTATCAACCCTTTGTGTTTTGGACTACTCTCAAGGAGGGATCAAATCTTTTCTCTTGGCTAATTTTATTGCATTTGTTGCTTTATTTTCGAGTGGAAATGGATTTATCGTTTATATTGCTGCAGCGCCTTTGATTTTTAGGTACCTTAAATTGTATCGGATCTTATGGTTTTTATCAGGTGCGTTCTTTTTTTTCTTGTATATAAATAATTACGATCATCCCGTTCAGCGAGGAAATTTACTAAGTAATATATTTTTATATAAGGGGATTCTGGGTAATTTTTTTGCTTACTGGGGGGCATTTGCATCTTCATTTTTTGAGTCGGGATCTGTTTGGATGGAACCCGTTTGTATAGCCATTGGGGCACTTGTTTTCTTTACATTTATCTATAAGTTTTGGATCAATCGGAAGGATTTTTTTCAGGATCAAAAAGATTATAGCTTTAAGCTATCTCTGTTTGTTTTTTTGTTGTGTACGGTCGGCATATACTCCATGGCAAGAGCCAACATGCCCATTTCAAATGTTTTTGAAAGTCGGTATGCGATTAATACAACCTTGATTTTGTTGTTGTATATATTGTTTTTTGACAATTTGATTTATCGTAAATTCAAAGTTGTTATCATCGGATTCATCGTATCATTTTTCTTTTTTTCTTACGTTAACCACTTAATTGACTTAGTCAATTTCACGAATATGACTTCGGGTTCGGTAATTAAACATTCGATTCAAAAACGAGAGCATTATTTCTTTGTGGACTCGGCCAACAAAAAGATTGATCTTTCAACACCTACATTAAAAAATTTAAGTCAATTAGGTAAGCCTATTGTGAATTTTACGGCCATTTTACCTAGTTCTGTTAAGTATGTAAATGACGCCATTCATTTGACCTTTAGTCATCAAATATATGCTCTGGACCCTGAGTTAGCTGAAATTTCTCGAGTAATCCAACAAAATAAATACGATACTTTACAGAGTGCAAATAAATTCAATTTGGGAGAATTTGAATTTGACATAAATACAGCACATTTTTCTTATCGGGGATTGAAAGTCAAGGGTAGGATTTTAAATGGCTCCGATGGGTATTATTTGGTATTTGAAAATGCCCAACATCAAAACTGGGTTTTCAATATGTATTGGAGAGAAATAGATCGCCGTAGGCAACTGACGCATTGGGACGGAATTTATTTGAGAAATTTAAGCGGAACGGTTCCCTTTATTTATTTACCTAACGATCGTTATGTGGCTAAAATCTTTAAGATTGAGGATGGACAGCCTATGTTAGTTGGCGTAACCCCAAACTTCAGCGTTAACGGGATGTAAATTCCCCTTTGAAAACTTGTACGGCAGGGCCCGTTAAGAATATTTCAGTGAAGCCATCTTGTGGATTTCCTTCGAACGAAACAGCTAATTCTCCTCCTAATGTTTTAATTTGAACGGGACTTTTCATGCCCTGAAATACATTTGATATCAAAGCTGCTGCGGTAACACCCGTTCCACACGAATAGGTTTCATCTTCGACGCCACGTTCGTAGGTTCTGACAAATATGGTTTCCGCATCGACTTTCTCAACAAAATTGGCATTTGTTCCTTGGATGGGTTCGTATGTTTCCGAATATCGAATAGTTGCGCCGACATTTTTTACATCATAAAATTGAACTTGCTTGACGAATCTGACAAAATGCGGGGAACCCGTATCGGTGAAAAAATCATCACCATGTTGGTCTATCGTGTGCACATCCATCATTTGTAAGGAAATTTTGTCTTCGCCAACGAGCGCCATGTGAGGACCGTCAACGGCAATAAAACTGGCTTTCTCTTGGATGATCTGTAGGTCAGCTGCAAATCTAACTAGGCAACGGCCTCCATTGCCACACATGGTGCCAATCGTCCCATCGGAATTATAGTACACCATTTTGAAATCATATCCTTTTGCATTTTGCAATAGCATGAGTCCATCAGCCCCTATCCCAAATCTTCTTTGGCATAAATGCGCGATAGCCTCTTTACTGAGATCAAAAAGCTCATTTCGATCATCAATGATGATGAAGTCATTTCCGGTACCTTGGTATTTATAGAATTGCATAATTTTTAATTGCGCGGCAATTTAGGGATTTTGGATTAAATAACGCTCCTTAATTACCTGAATGTGATGCTTTTCGTGGCCCGCAATCATCCAAGATAATGCACGAGCGCTGACCGAATGGCCATTGGCGTTACCTAATTGGTTCGCTTGGTTCGTGCTAAAGGATTCAATTAGGCTTATCGTCGCTTGACGAACATGGCGATATTGTGTCAAAATATCGGCAAAATCCTGAGATTCATATTGCGCATGAAGTAAATATTCGTTTTCATCAAAACTCGGAAGCGCTTGCCTTTCTCCTCGGGAAATAGCGAGGGCTCGGTAGCTAAAAACGCGTTCAGTATCTATGATATGACCTAGGAGTTGTTGGATGCTCCATTTACCAGGGGCATAGGCAAAGGTTTCTTGGCCTTTCGTCAATTTCTGGCAGATTTCGAGCAGGTTTGTATGTTGGCTTTTCAAGATATCGAGCAAATGGTCGTCAGGCCCAAAGTTCAGGTATTCAGCGAAATAGCTTGAGTTTGGGTATTCAAAAGGCTCGGGTAGTCTCATTATTTCAATAAATTTTCCACAAAGGTATTGTTTGAAAGCAGAAAATGCCTAATTTTGTGCCACCAATTTAAAAAGGTCCGGTAGTTCAGTTGGTTAGAATACATGCCTGTCACGCATGGGGTCGCGGGTTCGAGTCCCGTCCGGACCGCCAACTTTAATTTAAGTCTCTGATATTCAGGGACTTTTTTTATGCCCGGTGCTAAATGGGGTGCTACAAATTGGATTTCAAGGATTTTCTTCATTTCAACAAACCATTTCCTACCGCTAACATTCCGTCAACATCAGCTTCACTTTTGATGTATTTTTGGAGAGTTGTCAACTTCTTGTGACCGGTGATTTTCATCACTTGATGGTAGGGTAGACCAGCGTCAACTAACAGGGTAGCCAACGTCCTTCTTGCAGTGTGAATAACAATCATTTGATGTTTCTTTAAGTACTCACGAACCTTTTTTCCACCTTTGGTTGACTTCTTTTCCACAGTAATATTCATTGATGGAATCTTTTGACATATTTCTTTAATTTCTCTTAATATAATTGTGTCGCTATAAGGATTCGGGAAGTCGTACTTATATTTCTCCCCAAGTCTTCTGAGAGTATCGAACGAAGGAATTTGACATACTTCACCTGTTTTTTCAGCTCTGAAGGTATAAACCTTAGTGGAAGGATTAATTACCTTAACAAGGTTCTTTAAGTCACTCTTTCGGACGCCAGACCACAAATATAAAAGATATTGGTCTCGTATTCTGTCATAATAAGGGTTGTCAGAGAAGTCGAGAGCCTCTAGTTCATTTAGTTCCTGTTTTGTGAATACCACAACATCTGAATCCTCTGTGTAAAGTACCTTTTTGAACTTTTTGAAAGGATTGAATGGAATTAAATCCTCATTTACACCTACTTGAAGGAAGGCTTTCAATACTTTAAGTCTATTGTGTATTGTGTTCAATGACATTTGTCGATTGTTGGTAAGGAAATGTTCAAACTCCTCAATCAAGTCCATTCGTAGCCACTCCTCTAAAAAGAAGTGTTGCTTCCTTTTGTAAATCTGAAATTCTCTAATTGACAGAATGAGTGAATTGTAAGATTCTATTGTAGCATAACTGAATTCTTGACCCTTGTTTAATTCTTTTCCAGCAGTTCTTCTTAATGTAATTCTTTCAACTAAGTCCAATAATTTAACCTTATCTGGTTTGGAGAAGAATTCCTCATTTGCCATATTGGACCGCAAAAAGTCTAAATATATCTCTTTAGTAGGGGAGGTCTGATATGTATTACAATATTCAGAGTAGAAATTCTCCGTTAATTCACGTAATCGATTTAACCTATTTTGAACCTGGCTATTGGATTGCTTTCCCTTTCCTGTTTTCATTTGACCAATACCCCACTCAGAGAGTTCAATTTTACTATTTGCAACAGTAAAACTGAATCTCTTCTGACCCTTGGGTTGGACGCAGCAACGGATTGAACCAGACTTCGCTTTCTTATCTCTAATATAGTATGAGACCATTTCTATTTGTAATAATTATGCTTGTACTTTGTAGGAATTGTTTCTAAATCACTTTCAAGAATCAAAATCTTGTGTCCAATTCCTCGATTTGGAATAAGGCCACGTTTGATATACTGGCTTACCGTATTCTTAGAGACTCCAATTTTGACTCCGGCTTCTTCACGAGTCAGTATTCTTGGTGGAGTTCTTAACTTGTCTTCCAAGATGGTAAATTCACTTTTTACAATGTCTCTAAGTAAGGATTCTAAATCCTCTCCATCAATTATATATACTGGTTTTCTGTTTTCAATCATTAGAATTTTAGTTTGAAGGCGCCAAAGATATTGCTTCCAATTCAATGGCACCGCATGTTAGTTGATAGTGTTAATGAACTTGAACGCCCGGTCGATATTGGACTTAAAAACCCTACGTTTTTTCTTGTCAAATTGTTTTTGGTTCGTAACCCATTTGACCTTCTTCCAATGGTTATCAACATCCTCGTTGGATGGGGTTATTTCGATTTTGGGATAGTCAATCTTTACTCCGGGTAAAATACCTGTTAGGTCTAATCCGGTGTCTGAAATCAAAGATTGTAGTTGGTCAACATATTCCTCATGGGTAAACAGACCATCATGTATCGTGAATATCGGTGCGTTAGGATTATCATGGTTAAATCGTCTTGAAACCTGGTTCAAAAGGAAGTAACTCTCCGACCGCTGAAGGATATATGATAACTCTTTACCACCAATGTGTTCAAGTGCCAACTCCAACCATTTGTTTACTCCGGGGTAACATCGGTTCATGTACATGATCTTTGGATTATTCTTGCGTCTTGATTGGTTACCATCAAATAGAATATACATGGTATTCTTTTTGAAAGATGCCCTTTCTTTCTCCAATTCCTCCGGTGTAATCTCGGTGTCCAAATTGGTCTTAATGACGAAGCTGTAATAGTCTTGGTTAAATGGTATTGACTGGTATTCTTGAATATTCTTTATCTCTTTGTAGTCGAAATTTTGGCACCACATAAATGGAGAATATTTTATAGTACTTGTAAAAAATGATATATTATTTGAAGTATTATCTGTACTACTTACTACATAATTATTGTTAGTATTTCCAGTACTACTAATCACCAAATCATTTCCATTATTCCATATACCTTTAACCATGTTCCGGTAATATAATCTCTTATATAAAGAAGGATAGATTGTTCTTAGATTATAACCTTCAACACTGGAGGAAAAGAACCCCTCCTCCATTACCGTGGCTAACAAGAAAGGTTGACATGACTTAACATCAACACCAACTAATGGTCTTCCATCACATAAAATCCACGGTCGTAGATTTTTAGGAATTTGCGTGAACAAAGAGTTTAAACGATGATTTTTTCCTGAAACCATTGGATTAAGGTCTCCATCTTTTAATCTATCCAATATGTTTAACCACCGGCCAATCAAATTATGAATGATCAACATTTGGTACTTATTGTCCCTAATTACCCGCTTCTTAAGTTGCCGGTACATATTGGTTATGTATTCAAACACACTGGGTTCAACGGTTAATCGATGTTTATCAAACTGGTCAATTAAGAAGTCATATTTATCCATCATGGCCAATCCTTCCATATAGGATGGTCGTGATTTCTTAATTCGATTGACCATATCCAAATCATCAGGTATTGTTCGGTATTCAACCTCGCCGGTATTATACTTATCCGTTAGACGATAACTCTTACAATACTTACCGGTCTGGTAGGAATGATTACATTCAATTACCGGGTCATTGGGGTTCATTAATAAGTGCATGGCGTGCCTGTAATACCTTGGACCCAAAATGTCCTTCATGTTCTCTGAACACATAGTTCTGTAATAGTCATTGTCCTCATAGAACTCCATATTCCCATCGTGAACAACGATACGCGACAAGACATAGTAAATCCTATATTTGAGATTTTTGGATAAGGTGTCAGAGAGATTTAACCCTGACACCATTGACTTTACATCTACCGAAGCTGGTACGATTAGCTTCATTTTAGTAACCATATGGAGTAATATCCTTAAGGTCAGGATACTTTTCTAGACATTCTTTGAAAATATCTGTTTCAAAAAATGGTTGACCAAAATGTACCCATTCAATATTAAAATATCTACTAAACTCTCTCGACCGGCCATTGGCGATTTTATAATCAGGCCAATCATTAGAATTACTATTTGGATTTTCAATTCCTTTTAGTTCTTCTGTTATGGGGTCGATTTCAAAATAATCGAAACCTTTATATTGGGTATGACCAACAGAAGAGTAAAATTTGTAATTATTGATTGCGGTGGTATATTTCCTGTCAAAAAAGTGTTCATCAAATTCTTTTCCAGATTTTAGTGATACCAATCGAAATGTTGGGTTGCAGCCTTCATTCCAATAATCCCTATCCCACATTTGACCCAAAATGGCGTAACCTTGGTAAGGGTGATATGAAAAAACACCATCATAAAATCTATTAATTAATTCCCCGGTTTCAATGTTTTGTAAACCACATCTTAAATCGAGGTATGAATTAATATACTCTTTTGTCCTTTTCAGAATATGAAAAACACCTAAAGGGGTTTCAATAATTGATTCCAAATCATCTGTTTGAAAATCTTTGGATAAAATTTCATTTAAAACCCAGTTGTATCCTAGATTTTGAGAATGTGTTACTCTTAGTTCATCTTTTATCATGTCCAAGGTTGGATGATAATAAATTACTTTAAACCTGTTTTCAGGATTTTGTTGATAATTATATGTTTCCATATATTTCTATTTAAGCGGGTCGTCCCGCGGTTTATAAAATACTTAATTCTTTACCCCATACCATTTTATAAGGAATGCGGGGATAGATCCTTTTAGGGGGGTGAACGACCGGATCTTAAACTGGAAATGTTCGAATTCTTCATTTTTATTAATGTACTTTTCTTTTTTCCGAGTACCATTTTTAGGCAAAAAAAAGAGGTGACTCTATGCCTCTTTATTTAGTAATTGATATTCCTCTTTATAGGTTTCCCATAATTCCAAACTCATAAAAGTCTTGATGGCACCAGAACTCTGTCCTTTTTTGTTTTTCATGTCTTTGTAAAGTTTCATATCTACCCACCATTCTTCTAAAATTTCCCCGTTTGTGGACTCTTTTATAATTATAAAATCTGAAGACTTGGACATTACACTTTTCTCAGCGGTTAACTTATAGTTAGTTTCTTTTGCTAAAATTTTTGTCATTAAAGCCTGCAATTGACTTTCAGTATTTTTTCCTGCGTTTTGTCCAGCTAAACTATCGTGATTTCCAAATGTTCTAGAATACTTCACGCTTGTTTCGCCATTAGGGTTTACCCAAAATACAGATGCCATAGCATACTTACCTTTCGACATTCCCAAGTGGATTGTTGGACTTAAGACATGACATATATTTTGAAATCTGATTAATAGTGAATTCCATATTTGACAACATTCAAATGGTTTTGTTTGCATCATGTCAATGGGTAAGTCTCTGAAATTCTCCAACACTATTTTGAGTGTGCAATATTCCTGCTCCATTTCTTTTCTAATATTCGAGAATATCCCCCAGCTATCGTTTTTCTCATCACGTAGAAAATCAATGATGCTTTTGCTATCGTTCTTTGAATTCTTATGGTCAAAAAATCGTAGTCCCGTTTGAAATTTCAAGACCTCTAAAGTTTTTGAATTTATGAAATCAAAGTCCTTATTGTTCCCTGAGAATTCTTCATGATCATTACTTAAT
>Ga0315908_10004368_pt1 | contig 10194 bp, 5 predicted proteins | sample LakEriMetagenome_12_FD_203520 | JGI IMG/M metagenome (GOLD analysis project Ga0315908, IMG submission 203520) | Freshwater fungal communities from buoy surface, Lake Erie, Ohio, United States - Buoy 4 MA124 | ecosystem: Environmental > Aquatic > Freshwater > Lake > Lake biofilm | place: USA...
TGAAATTCATAAGGTCAGCATAGCGATTCACAAAATAATTTTTAAATTCTGTGTTTTGAACCAAAGCATCATAAATTTGCCAAAATGGATTCGGTTGTTGATTGTACCTAAACCAATCAAACATATTCGTATTATAATCTGTCCAACCACCAAGCCCCCATTCTAAATCTTGTAAAAAGAAACGCCATTTATTATCGGTAGTGCGTGTTCTTGCCATTTTCATGTTATTGTAGATCCAATCGGCATTTGCAAACCAGTTTTCTCCTGCAATGTAGTCCGTGTAATTATACAAGTCCAGTTTTTTATTACTTTCATTAAAATAGTTAGTACTTGAAGCATCTGCTGTTGTTATATAATCGCGCATGGAGAAAAACGAAGTGTCTGAACCTTTGACCGTTCTAATGACCCCAGCGCCATAAAAATAACTTACGGATAATAAGTCTAGGCTATCTCTATCATTGCCATAATTATTTTCAAAGTAACCTTCATTTGCCTTTTCGCGCAATTCATAAACACCAAAATATTGACCATTCAAGTAAACTACTGCTGGGGTATAACCCTGCGAATTAACATTGGTCTTTGCCATTATTCTACAAAAGGTTGCATCTCTTTGTGGGTATTGGTTCCAAAAATTACTACCATTTCGAATATATAAAGCATAGTAATCTTCGATGTATGGTTTTTGTGGAATTATTGGATAATGGACAGGTACTCCTTCTCCATAAAGACTATTTGCTGGTTCTATAGTAACACTGTGCTGTGGGTTGGAACGACTTCCCCCGGCCCCTCCATCTGGTTTTACTGAGGCCCTTGTCTCAAACTTTTTTATTCCATTTTTATCAAAATATTCTACTACGCATGGTTTTTTCCAGTCGGTCCACCAATTATCAAAAATTCCATTACCACCATAAAGATCTAATGAATCGATGGTAAGCGAAACGATTGGCAGGGAAAAATCTTCCTGAAACAAAAAGGTTTCTGTTGTAATCAAGCTAGGAAGAAGATTGGAGCTCGCAGAGGGGAAACAACGAACTTTCAAAACACAATTCGTTGAAAGTAATATGGGTCCAACTACCAGCGGAGAATTTGTACTAGGATTAACTCCTGTTGTGGTGTACCTAAGTTCACCATTTGTAGTAGAATTATTAACGATATTAGCAAGAATTGGACCTTGAAATACGCCGCCATTATTGGTGATTGTTGCTTGATTTTCATAACCATCATAACCAATGGAAGTATTGTTAGAAGCATTGGGAGTTGGAACATTAAAAGTGGCAGTTGGAATGCCGCCATCAACAAGTTTACCATTCGACATGTTTGGTTCAAGGTCACTTATAAGTAATGAATCAATAAAAACACCAGCTGGATTAGAAAGGTAAAGCATTTCACCGCCTGTTGCTATACCAAAATTGGCCTCTAGAGTTCCTCCAATTATTGGTGAGAAATAGGGATGGCTTGTTCCACTTGCAAATGTGCCAGGAGTTTCATATCCGAATGTTAAATAAGGTTTTCCTGTTAAATCAGATGAATTCGGATCTGTATTATGAATTTCAATCGCGAGCACATTATTCCCAAGTGTAAGGGCTGCTTGAATAATTGCTGTATCAATTTCAAAAGATGAAATAACACCTCCTTGCGGGAGTGTTGCTTCATGGTCACTCGCTAATTCATTCCATGTTGGTGGAGCACCCGTTAGGCCTGCACGGGCGATTTCAATACCATTCAAGTAGGCCACAAATCCATCGTCATAATCAATGTCTAGAATTGCCTTTTTTATTGCGTTAATGTTCGTGCATTGAAAGTTGATTCTAGAATAAATGGTCGTAAATGGTCCAATTATATCTGTTGCATCATCTCCATCACCATAGCCAATACTTGCAGGTCCGCTTAGCCAAGCGCTGCTGTTAAAGGTGCTACTATTCCATTGCGATATATCTGCCGTAGGAATAATGTAATCCCAAATCGAGTCTGCGAATACGCTAGTTTCATAGTGATCAATAAAATTTACGGTATTTTTATTTACTGCATGTACGACTAAAAATCCGAATGGGCTAATCATAGACGTAGGAAAAGTCCATTTCATGGGCAAGTCTCGATTGTCGCTTAGGCCATATCCTCCAATATTAGAAGGGGTTCCAGAACCATTATAAATTTCTATCCAATCAGGTGTTGATCCCGACGGTAAAACAATTGTGGTGCCATTGGCGTTACTTGCTTCATTTATTCTAAGCTGTCCGATTGCAATAAGTGGAAATAAGGTAATTAGAAGAAATAGTTTGTTCATGTACCAAATTTAATGATTTTAAGACTCTTTTGTATATTAACTTGCTAGAAATAAGAGCATAATTGCTAAAATTGAAAAAATTAATCCCAATCCTTTTTTTAAACTTAATTTTTCTTGAAAAATCAGGAGCCCTATAAAACTTGCTATTAACACAATGGAAACATTCATTATAGCGAGTACAGTTGAATCAGTCCAATCACTTGTTTGGTAGGCATTCATAAGTAAGTAAATTGAAAAATAGTTTGGAATACCTAAAACGATTCCAGCAATAACATTTTTGAAGGCAAATGTCATTTTCTTTTTAAGTATTTGAATAATGATAATGCACAAACCGATCATTCCTGCAAGAAAAAATCCTAGTCCTGAAAAAAGTCCAGCGTGCCAATCGTTCAATTCAAATTTTTGAGTGTAATTAAGTAAAAAATCTAACAATCCACTTCCGAAGAAAAGCACGACCAGCATCCAAACGGAACTTTTAGAATCACTTTTTTCTTTTTTCTGAATGGAAACAAGAAGGACACCAAGAAAGGCACATGCAATACCTGATATTTTTAACAGGGATAAGGGCTCTTTATAAGCAATAATCATTGCGATGAGTGATACTGCCATTGACATTTTTACAGCAACGGAAGTAATTGCTAATCCATTTTTTTGGGCACTAAATCCCATTAAAGAAAAAAGTGAAATAAAAAGTAAAGCGCAGGCAATCGCTGCAATTAGGATTGTATTAATATTGTTTGGAATTTGATTTAACTCCTTCCCGAAACACAAAAGGGAGCATGCTGTAGCAGCAAAATAATTAAAAACTATTGCTTGAAAAGTATCAATATTAAATTTTGGAAAAACTTTAAAAAGAACGAAGATGAAACTCGAACAAACAATACAACCAATTAAAGCGATCATCTTCTAGAATAATAATAGATCGTATCCTTATTTCCAAATGGGTGTGAAGAAACAGGTACTCGATTTATAACAGGTGCCTTAACTCCTTCGTGGAATCTAATATTTCCAACAATTACTCTTGCTTCATCCCAAACATTGTCTATGATAAAATATTGTAGTGTTCTGCTACCGCCTTCTACCAAAACAGATTGAATATTGCGCTTGTACAATTCATCTAAAATTGCTTTTGTTGATGTTTCATGAATTTTAATCCATTCTACATTTCCTTTGGTTTCATTTTTAATTCTATTAAAAACTAGGGTAGGTGAGTCATCTGAAAAAATAGCTACATTTTTACTTAATTGCAGTTGACTATCGATAACAATTCTTAGGGGATTGGTTCCACTAACTTCTCTAACAGTTAATGATGGATTGTCATTTGCAATAGTATTGCGTCCCACTAGGATACTTTGTTCTTCACTACGCCATTTATGAACAAGCACTTTGGTTTCAGGAGAAGAAATCCAATTGATACCTACCTCTTTCATGGTTCGATCTTTATCTAAAAAACCATCCAGTGTTTGTGCCCATTTTAAAATAACATAAGGGCGTCTTTTTTCGTGAAAAGTAAAAAATCTTTTATTTAAGTTGCGACATTCTTCAGAGAGCACCTCTTCAATCACGGTAATTCCTGCCCGTTCTAATCTTTCAATACCTTTTCCACCAACTATTGGATTGGTGTCTCGCGTGCCAATAACAACAGTTGCTACCTTGTTTTCAATTAATGCATCTACGCAAGGAGGAGTTTTTCCATGGTGCACACAAGGTTCAAGAGAAATATAAACAGTTGCACCAAGCAATTCGCTTTTATCTTCTACAGCATTAATTGCTTGGATTTCAGCGTGTAGACCGCCAAAAACTTCGTGATAACCTTCTCCAATGATTTCGGAATCCTTAACGATTACACATCCTACCATCGGGTTGGGACGCACATTTCCTTGGCCTAAATAAGCTAGATCAATACAGCGTTGCATGAAAATTTCATGATTTTCCATGCTCAAAGTTAATAATATTCGCGAGAGAATTTTTCAATCGAGATCAATTTGATTTATTTGCAGAAGGCATATAAACACTGAATTAGCATAAAAGTCCTTATTAAATTCCCTACCTTTGCACTTTGTAAATAAGCATGGCACATAAATCAGGTTTTGTAAATATTGTTGGGAGTCCAAATGTTGGTAAATCAACGCTCATGAATCAATTAATGGGTGAAAAATTATCAATTGTTACTGCCAAAGCACAAACCACGCGTCATCGTATTTTAGGCATCGTAAATGAGGAAGATTATCAAGTAGTTTTTTCTGATACACCAGGAGTTGTAAATGCAGCCTATAAGTTGCATGAAAACATGATGGAATATGTGAATGCTTCCATATATGATGCTGATGTTCTTTTATTCATAACAGATACACAAGAGAACGAAATGAATCATCAGCAAACTTTAGAAAAAATAAAAAAGTTAAAAGTTCCGGTGATTTGTTTGATAAATAAAATTGATTTATCTGATCAAGCTGCGGTAACTGAAAGAGTTGAGTATTGGGAAGAACAATTACCAACAGCTATTATTTACCCCATTTCGGCGCTCCATAAATTTAACATTCAATTGGTTTGGGAAAAAATTCTAGAATTGATTCCAGAAAACCCTCCATATTATGGAAAGGAAGAAATTTCTGATCGACCAATGCGCTTTTTTGTTTCAGAGATTATCCGCGAAAAAATATTCTTTTTATGTCAAAAGGAAGTGCCTTACAGTTGTCAAATAGAAATAGAGGATTACATTGTTGAAGAAGGATTGACCAGAATTAGGGCAATTATCATTGTAGAAAGAGATTCTCAAAAAGGAATAATTATTGGTAAAGGTGGAGAAATGCTGAAGAAAATTGGCAGTACTTCAAGATATGAAATACAGAAATTTCTCGATACGAAGGTATTCCTTCAAACCTTTGTTAAAGTTGATAAAGATTGGCGCTCAACCGAAGCCAAATTAAAAAAATACGGTTACTAATTCAATTAGGAAAATATTAAAATGAGTAATATAGTAGCAATTGTTGGTCGTCCAAATGTTGGTAAATCAACGCTTTTTAATCGTTTAACCGAATCTCGTGATGCTATCGTTAAGGAAATTAGCGGTGTAACAAGAGACCGTCTTTACGGAAAAGGAGAATGGAATGGTTATCAGTTTTCAGTTATCGATACTGGAGGTTATGCCACTACGAAAGAAGATATATTTGAACCTGAAATTCGCAAGCAAGTTGAACTAGCTGTTGAGGAAGCAACCGTAATTATCTTTATGGTAGATGCTACCACAGGGATAGTAGAAATGGATCAAATTGTTGCGCAGTTACTACGTAAAAGCAAGAAGAAGATTCTCGTTGTTGCCAATAAAGTCGACAGTAATGATCGTGTTGGAATGTCGGCCGAGTTTTATTCTTTTGGATTAGGTGAGGTCTTTGACTTGTCTGCAACAAATGGCAGTGGAACGGGTGAAATTTTAGATGCTATTGTTCCATTTTTTGATAAAGAAAATGAATCTATAAGAGAGGAAGATAATTTGCCTCGTTTGGCAATTGTTGGTCGTCCTAATGTAGGGAAATCATCTTTAATCAATGCCTTTACCGGTCAAGAAAGGAATATTGTAACTGATATTTCAGGTACTACGCGTGATTCCATTCACACTAGATATAATTCATTTGGATTTGATTTCTTGCTTATTGATACCGCTGGAATTCGTAAAAAAGCCAAAGTAACAGAGGATATAGAGTATTATTCTGTTTTGAGATCGATTAGAACAATAGAAAATGCTGATGTTTGCTTATTCTTAATTGATGCTTCAGTAGGCTTACAAAAACAAGATTTAAGTATCTATTATATGATAGAGAAAAATTCTAAAGGTGTTGTAGTCTTGGTTAATAAATGGGATTTAGTAGAGAAGGATCATAAAACAATGTTAGAATACGAAGAGTCACTTCGTGAACAACTAGCACCTTACAATGATGTTCCGATTATCTTTACTTCTACCATTACAAAACAAAGAATTCATAAGGCATTGGAAACTGCAATGGAGGTATTTGCGAATAGAACCAAAAAGATACCAACCTCTAAGTTGAACGATGTAATGCTTGAAATTATTCAACATACTCCACCGCCAGCGAATAAAGGAAAGTATATTAAAATTAAATTCGTGCAGCAATTGCCTACACATGCGCCTGCTTTTGCTTTTTTCTGTAATCTACCACAATATTTAACGGAATCTTATAAGCGGTTTTTAGAGAACAAGATTCGTGATATTTTTAATTTTCAAGGGGTTCCTATTAAAATCTTCTTTAGAAAAAAGTAAGTTCCTTGGTGATAATTTAGCACAAAAAAAAACCTCGATGTTACATCGAGGTTTTTTTATTTCTATAGTGTTTAAGATCTTATCTAATAAGATTGATTTGTCCTGTTACGACTGTCTTACTATCGGTGTCCTTTGCAGCATATTGGATCTTCCAATTGTAAATCCCGCTAGGAACATCTAGAGCGTCAGGTCCGTAAGTTCCATCCCATTCTCCTTTGGCATCATGACTTTCCCAAATTATTTCTCCCCATCTATTGTAGATGTATAGATTAAATTTGAATGGATCAAATCCAGTAGTGAATATCGGGAACCAAGTTTGATTGTGTTCATCTTGATCAGGTGTAAAGGTATTAGGTACATAGAAAATAGGATCGTCCATTAATACTAGAGTCAACTCGAATAGATTAGAGCATCCTAGAGGTGTATAAGCCGTTAATGAAACCAATTGATTTTCCATTATTCCAATATATGGATGTGATGGTGAAAATTCTGTGCTGCTGGTTCCATCTCCGAAGTTCCACAAGTAGGTCGTTCCTCCAACGGTAGTGTTTGTAAATTCAACTGTTTCATTGGTTGAAGAAAGTACATTTGGATTAGAAGTGAAAGATGCTGCAGGGTAATTTTCCATACAGATGTATCCATTGTAAGTCGTTGATTCAACACAACCCTGCAGGTTGTATTCTAAAGTAATATCATGACATCCAGCAGAGGTGAACATGTAGGTTAAGTTACTTCCTGAACCAATTGGTGTTCCGTTCCAAAGCCAAGTGTAAGTCGCGTTGGGAACCGGTACTGTACTTAATGTTGCTGTCAATGGATTACATCCAGTTAAGGAGTCAGATAAAAAAGACGGAGGAATAGAGGCAATTACTGTAATATCCATCGTGCTCGAATCAGCACATTGTCCTGGAGCAGGAGTGAAGGTATGCGTGGTTACACCTACAGCAACGCTATCAATAAGTGGAGCAGACCATGTTCCAGTAATTCCAGGTACATTGTTTGAAATCAATGGAAATACAGGAGGTACGTCTCCTTCACAAACTTGCGCAATTTGTGCAAATTGAGGAATAATAAGAGGATTAATAACAATTGTCATAGATGCTTGTGCAGCACACTGAAACGGATTTGGTATAAATGTAAAATTAAAAGTACCAGGTACATTTGTTGGAACATTAGGTATATTCCAGTTTCCTGTTATTGCAGGTGTGTTGGTAGATGCATTTGGCAAAACGATTCCCGGAGTATACTGACAAATAGGTGCAACTTGCGTGAATGTTGGATTGGTATAGTTGAGCACAACGATATCCATCGTTGTTTGAACCGCACATTGTCCAAGGGTTGGAGTGAATAAATAAGAAGCTGTTCCAGCTGTTACCGTTGAAATCGCTGCAGGAGTCCATGTTCCAGTATATTGTGTTGGTGCATTGGTTGATGGATTAGGTAATGCAGGTGCAACACTATTGATACACATTGGATTTATTTGCGTAAAGGTAGGCGTCTCATTAAATAAGATCGTTACATTAAATAATGCTGTATCGGCACAAATACCAGGTGTAGGTGTAAAGATATATCCTTGAGTTCCAACAACAGCACTTGAAATCACTGCAGGAGACCATGTTCCTGTAATTGAAGGTGTATTCGTTGAAGAAGTTGCTAATGCAGGTACAGCACCATTTTGACAAATGGGTGGAATTGCATTAAAAGTTGGGTTTGTAGGTGCATTTACAATTACTGTTGTGGTAGTAGTTGAGGTACATTGTGGTGTCGCAAAGGTCAAGGTATAAACCCCGTCCATTGCTACAGTTGCATTTGGGATGGTTGGATTTTGCAAAGTTGAAGCAAAATTATTTGGTCCTGCCCATGAATAGGTAGCTCCAGTTGTTGCGTTCAATTGAATATTATCTCCTATACAATAAGGACCTGTATTGGTTGCAAGAATAGCATTTCCGCCACCTGAATAGGTAATGGTAACAACTCCTGCTACATTATTTATATTAGCTACAGATGTTCCACCAGCAGGCATTAGGCTTGATCCGCCGCCTCCAGCACCACCACCGTTGGCTCCTGTACAACAATTATCACCGCCGCCACCGCCGCCGCCATAAAATCCACCGCCGCCACCGCCGCCTGAAGCTCCGTGAGCGGCATTGTTGCCGCCATTGCCGCCAAGTCCTAAAGAACCGGCAACTCCTGGTTGTCCAGCGCCCCATGGTGGTCCAGCTGCACCGCCCATGGTTTGTAAGCCACCGCCACCGCCGGTACCTGTAAATATTGAGCCGGCACCATTAACACCGAAAGAACCGCCTCCAGCGCCTCCAGCTGCAGTGTAAGAGGGCGTACCTCCACTTCTTCCTCCACCTCCAGCAGCTACAGCAAATCTATTAGCCAAAGCATAAGGAGCTACGCGAATATCAGAAGCGCCACCACCACCACCGCCGGTATTATAGGGAACAATTCCTGGCCAGCTATTTCCGCCACCATTCCATCCACCTGCAGGTGTAGCGCCTAATCCTCCGACATTTATTTGTAATACTTGACCCGGTGTTACCGTCATTAGACCTGTAACTTGACCTCCGTTCCCACCATTAGTCCCACCGCCTTTTCCTCCTTTGAGGTTGACCGTAATTTGTGTTACACAATTGGGAACAGTCCAAGTTTGAACAGCTCCAGTATAATTAAAGGTAACAGTAGTGGGTTGTGCAATTGAATTGGAAAGTAATCCTATAACTAGGAATACTAATAGATTGCTGAGTAACTTTGGGTATTTTATTTTCATTAATTTAATTTTAATTTCTGCAAAATAACATAAAAAGAATAATCTGAACACCAAAAGTGTTTAAAGTTCTTCTTGTTTTGTTTGTTAATAATTTTATTTTCTTAATTTTTAAACGATAGGTTTATTTTTTCGTTGCCTCGATAATTTAATTTATTTTTAAAATCACTTTATTAAATTCACACTTCCCGAGATCACTTTTCGGTTATCGTCCTGTTTTAATTTAAAGTTAATTTCCCAGGTGTAAACACCTTCTTGCACATGGGTTGATGTCCCATAAGTTCCATCCCAGCCTATATTTACATTATTTGTTTCCCATACAATTTCTCCCCAACGATTAAATACTTTTAGATTGAAATTATAGGGATCAAAACCACTTGTAAAAATTGGTTTCCAAGATTGATTGTGCTCATCTTGATCGGGCGTAAAGGTGTTTGGAATATAATAAATCAATCCTTCTTCATACGAGATGAGTTGCGTTATGGAATCACTACAGCCAATATTGGAGTAGGCATACAATGTTATGCTTGCACCTGAAACCGTATTGTTAAATAGATGGCTAGGCTCTATCTCGTTTGATGAACTTCCATCTCCGAAATCCCAATAATAATTTGCTGCACCAGCAGTTCCATTTTGAAAATAAACCAATTCACTTGGGTTTTGAAATACTCCAGGAACCATTCCAAAGGAAGCTATTGGATCTGCTTCAACACATATATAACTTGGTATAAAGGAGCTAGCTGAGCACCCATTTAGATTAAATTGAAGTTCAATATTGTAACATCCAGAGGGTGTAAATAAATAATTAATGGTCGGTGTATTTCCAATATTTATTCCATTGACTAACCAAACATAGTT
>Ga0315908_10004370_pt1 | contig 10189 bp, 8 predicted proteins | sample LakEriMetagenome_12_FD_203520 | JGI IMG/M metagenome (GOLD analysis project Ga0315908, IMG submission 203520) | Freshwater fungal communities from buoy surface, Lake Erie, Ohio, United States - Buoy 4 MA124 | ecosystem: Environmental > Aquatic > Freshwater > Lake > Lake biofilm | place: USA...
ATAAATAAACCGATTAGAATGATAAATTTTAAATTTATTAGTCTTAGAAATTTAATATTTAAAATTAAAATCAATTATCATAAAACTAAATTTTGGAAGATCCAATAAAATAGAAATTATAACAAGACGATGAAAAATAAAATGAATAAATGCCATAAACTTTATTGGATAATAGATAAAAATTGAGTTAAATAAATTTTGATGGAATACTCTTTAAAGAAAATAATAAATATTATATTACAGATAACAAGTAGTTTGAAGAAACAAAAAATAGACAAATAATGTAAATATTACATAAATAATATTTTATTAATTATTAGAACTTTTTCTTAAAAATTATCCATAAAATTTTAAGGCACTCTTAATTTAATAAGATTTTTTATTTAATAATTAACTGGAAGTTTTAAAATTATTTAAGAAGAAGTAACAAAAATTTTAGTTTATGATTCTATAAAAATATACAAATAAGATAAAGAAAATGTTATATTTGAATGGGAAAGCTCACATAAGAATGATACATTTTGTGATCATGTTAGTTTCTTTTTAAGTTAATTTACATAGAATAGTTAAAATTCTGAATATGATATTTTTTAAGATAAAAATTAAAATCAAAAAAATCTTATACATGATTCAATTATAAGTAAATTTAATAAATATTAAATTGATGAAATTAAAGAAATATTAACTTTAAATGTTCAGGATATTTTAATAAAGGTAAATCTCAAAACTTATGTAAAATTATTTATTTTTATATTAATTTTTTAATTCTAATATATAAAAATATACTTAAAGAATGTAGAAAGCGAAGATTAAGATTTAAAATAATAAGTTCTAGAAATCATAGAAAAAGTTAAATAAATTTCAGAATAATTTAATATTTGATTTTTTTATAATTATTTTATATTTAATATATTTAATTAATAAATGTTATAAATTTCAAATGATAATATTGATAAAGATAAAAAATAATATTATTCCCAGAATATAAGCTAATTTTATATCTAAAATATAATTACAAAAATACTTCTTTTTTCATTAGTTGAAAAATAGTCTTATTGATTAAATTTAGGAGGTCCCATTATATTACAATAGGCATGAAGAATTATAGTTGCAGAAATACATTTAGTTTTATAAAAAATAAATGCAGCATAAAAACCAAAAATAAAAGTAAAGGTCATTTAAAATACTAGAAAAATTAAATTAATAGATTACAAATTTAAAAAATTATTAATTTATCTATTTATCTAAGTTAAAATATTCTATGAGAATGAGCTACTGAAAAAATAGCACTGGATATTATCAGATAGTAATATTAAAATTATAATGAACTATCTAAAATTAATAAAAAAATAAATCTAAAATGAATTTCTTCTATGATGGGTGCCAAAAAATAAGCTTTTAAATTATAACCATCAATTTTTCCTAATTTTTATTAGATACTTTCTGTTTCATCTTAATTCTTCAATAATTTAATATTTGATACGTAATAAATTTATATGATTGGTCCTAAAAACAAAAAAGAATTAAGCAAAATAACTTTTAAAATTATTTTTATATCTATAATATTTTCTATTAATATTTCCAATGAATTTTAATTTTTAAGTTGATATAAACAATGTTCTAAACAGATTATTGAGCTTACAAGTACAAATATAAATTATTAACAGCTTCTTTTAATATCTAAAATTTAATAATGATTTTTTTGTTGGAATTCTCTTAATTATTTATTAATAAATACTTTAATTATATAATTATTCCGCATATCCAAATATAACAAATATGAAAGCATATATAACTGATATTACTAAATTTTTATCCATGAATTTATTTAATATTAAATTATATAATATTATAAAATATATAATTAAAAATTTGTAACAATCAATCAATAATAATAAATTTATTTTTGAATTAAACTTTTCTATGTAATTAATAAACTAATTGATTTATATTTTCATCTTAAAAAGTTTCGTCTAATTTAAATTTAATATAAAATACATTCTGAATTAATCGTAAAACTATTAATTGCAGTTATTAAATTTGTATTTTAAATATTTGCTAATTCTTGTGAATCATTATTTTCTTAAACTTTGTTCTTTTTTAAATTAATTTAATCATCATTATATAATCTATAAATTATTTATATTTTTAATTACATAATTTATTTTATATCTTCTTTTAATAATTCATTATCTTATTCTATGATTAAACTAGTTTTTAAAACTTATTATTATTATTAAATATTAATTTTTTGATTTTATTATGTATTTCCATTACTTTTTAAATTTATCTAATTATTTGAATTTCAGTTAAGTTTTTATTGATCGTTCCTATTATTAGAGGCATTTTAAATATTTTACTTTTATAAATCTTTAGAAAAATCTTCTGAAGTGTCAAATTATTAAAGCTTAAACCTTTTTTTATTAATAAGATCAACGATATAATTTTAATCCTATTTTTAAGGTTCTTAAGAATTATAATTGTATAAAAAATACTTTTTTTTTAATGATTATTTTAATTTGAAATTGATTAATCGTTAGGTAAATTTATTTAGTAATTTAAAGTAGAAAATTAGGTCATAAAAATTTATAATAAAAAATTATATAGTATTATTTTGATTATAATTTATAATTTAAAATGATGTGAATCAACAATCATCATTTTATAAATAATCTGGATTTTGACTTGGACAATTTTCAGCTTAATGTTCAACAATAGGAACTCTGTTAAAATGGACTTACTTTCCTGGTCCAACATCTAACCTTAATGTATAATCTCCTAATAACTAGCAGACTGGATTTTCAGGATCAGCCTAAACACAAGCTTCAGGTCTGGGATCTTTAGAAAATACATCAAGTTTATAAACATCGGCTATAAAATATTAATAATTATTATAATGATTAATTATAATTAAAATAATTATTAATAATGATAGTAATTATTAAGCAAATAAATATATAAAAATTATAATTTTATTACATAAAATATTTATATTAAGAATATAAATATTGATATGATTAATATAAGAATAATATAAAAGTAATAATATTACTATTAGTAAACTCTCCACAATTAATAGTTTGAGTTTTATCCCCAAACAAGCCAGCAGCTTTCCACATCCTACAAACAAAAACACAACAGACCATAGAAGGTCCAACTTATTTTTATTTCTCATCATACCTAAAAGTATCATAAAGCCAAGCATCCTACTCAGGAATTTAATAAACCTTAATATTTTAGATTCCTTTTAATCCTGCCTATCGATAAGCCTCACTAACAGTATAATTACTTCCCTCAAGTCCAGCTCTCTTTCCTACTGCTTATTTCCATACAATAGTCAAGTCCTTATCAATGCCCTCTACTATATCAAATAGAATATCAAATAGCTAAGGAGATATACATTAGGTATAACTGGGAGGTAAACAGGGAAGATTCTTATCAAGTGTATCTAACCATCCCATTAATAGAGTTATGTAACCATAATTGAAACCTTCTACTGATCTGAAAAATTCTAAAGATTTCTATTCGTCATACTTTTTTCGGCTTTCTTGGCTTAATGGTACCCATACTACATTCATTGAGGCTTCTTTTGCTTTCTTCATCCATAATTCATACTCGTTGCATTGAATTCCGTTGATATCCCAGTATGCTCCTATAGCTTGAGATTCACAAATATGCAGAACTCCATCTATTCTTTGAGCTACTACTGTATGTCCTGTAGATGAGCCCATACCGAAGCCCAATAGAGGGTCAATTCCATCTAAATTTTATTTAAATTATTATTATATTTATATTATCATCATTAAATTTATTTTTTACATTTAATAATAATTATTTTAAAAATATAACTATAATATAATATTATAGATAATTAGTATTGATAATTTTAATATTAATTAAATAATAATTTTAGTAATGATTAAATGATAATTACCTAATCTTTCAATACCGAAAAAGTCTCCTGATTAAATAAGAGAAGGATCGATATTAACATCAGTAATACTTCTTTTCTTCATTTCGACTCCAACATAATTCTTAACAAATTGCTGATTCTAACTAGCTAGTAAAGAAGGAACAGATTTAGTAGCAAATGGGACAAACAAACTAGCAGTTAAAGCTATTTGCTCAAGAGTAGCAGCCCTATTACTTACAAACTTAAAAATCCTAACCCCATTAGTTTAATAATCATAACTATTAGCTTCATTAGTTGGTACTTTAAACTAAACTTTCTTGTTCCCTTTCATATAATATTCTTCCAGTTTATATTAGCCATGGAATGCGAATAAGTAAAAATCACTGCAAAACCAGCTTGAAGAATCTTATAATTCCAAGTTTAATTATGGACCTTATTCATTGCTTATCAAAGAAAATTTGCTGTTTCTGAAACATTGGTTTATTTCTGTCAAAGACTCTCCTTCTTTTAGAGAACCCACATAAATTGGGATGAATTTCATGTAGTCATAATTTACACCTTTCAATTATTTTTTTATAAATTAAAGTTTTTCTTCTGAACTTTTTTCACTGTTACTTCCCAATATTATCTTGTTAATTGCTTTTAGCAATTTTAATCCCATGTTATTTCCACTCTAGTTTAACACAATTTATGATAGTAAAATAATTAAAAAAAGTTTCATCATTCTTATTTCTATTTCTATATCTTAAATTTTATATTTCAAATCTATAATGTAATAAGATATCTATAAATAAATAATAAATTATTGAATGTAATGAAAATCATTTTTCTCCCTTTATTTTCTTTTCATTTGGATTAATTTCCTTATAATCATCGTCTTCTTCCTTTTTCCTAGCATAATAAGTATTGAGATCATTGTCACTAATCTAAAAATATATAGAAAATAAAAAATACTTTTTTGAGTTGGTCCTTAGGGAAGATTCTTAAAAGTTTCCAAGCAAGATCAAGAGACTTGAATATATTTCTAGTCTCATAAGGTCCCTATTAAATAAGTTCACCTTCAAACTTTTTTAAGAACTCTAAATACAAAAGATCATTAGCATTAAGAGCCTCCTCTCCAACAACAGCCTTCATAGCAGCGGTATCCTTACCAATAGCATAATTAGCATATAACTAATTACTTACAGATGGATGGTCTTCTCTAGTGAAATTTTTACCAATAGCGCTTTTCATCAATCTACTGAGACTTGGTAACACATTAATAGGAGGATATATTTATTTATTATGTAAAGCTCTTTCGATGAATATCTGGCCCTCAGTAATATATCCAGTCAAATCAGGAATAGGATGAGTAATATCATCATTAGGCATAGTCAATATTGGAATCTAAGTAATACTTCCATTGATTCCCTATACTCTTCCAGCCCTCTCATAAATAGTACTTAAATCAGTATACAAATAACCAGGATATGATCTCCTTCCTGGTACCTCTTCTCTAGCAGCGCTAACTTCTCTTAATGAATCTGCATAAGCACTCATATCAGTCATGATAGTTAACACATGCAGTTCCCTTTCATAAGCTAGATATTCAGCAGTAGTTAATGCTAATCTAGGAGTAATGATTCTTTCAATAGTAGGATCATTTGCTAGATTCATAAATAACACTACATGCTCCATGCTTCCATTTTACTCAAAATCAGCCTTAAAAAATCTTGCTACTTCCATAGTTACTCCCATTGCTGCGAAAACTATCGCAAAGTTATCTTCACTATGATCATAAATGTCTTTACCTTTGACTAAACTGGCCTACCTACAAATCTAAGCTCCAATATTATTATGAGGTAGTCCACTTGCTGAGAACAATGGGATTTTTTATCCTCTGGCAATTGAATTCATAAGATCAATAGCTGAGATACCAGTCTAGATCATTTCTTAAGGATACACTCGTTAATAAGGATTGATAGGCATTCCTTGAATGTCCAGGAACTTTTCAGCCAATACTGGAGGTCCTTTATCTAAAGGAACTCCTGATCCGTTAAAAGATCTTCCCATCATTTCCTCACTAATCGCCATTTTCAATGTACTTCCTGTAAATTCACAATGGGTGTAAAGGTTATCAATCCCGCTGGTTCCTTCAAAGATTTACACGACTGCTCTTTTTCCACTAATTTCTAATACTTATCCTTTTCGTACTGAGCCATCTCGAAGGCATACGTTAACTATTTCTGCATATTTAGGTAGCTTTATATTGTCTAAAATTACTAATGGCCCTTCTACTTTTGCCACTGTCCTATAATCTACTCTTGGAGCTATGTTGTAGTTTCGAGTCGAGGCACTTGCGTTTATTTTTGCCATTTATTCTTTTGTTATGTGTACTTTCTCACCGTGAGGCATTTCTATTATCTTATTTTTATTTATTATATTTATTATATCTCCACATTATTCTATTTATTATATCTATCTTTTTAATATTTATATATTATTTAAATTTTAATTATTTTATTATATTTTTTATAATTATATATTTTATATAAATTAATTATGCTTTTTAAAAGATGATCACTCATTAAATACACATGATTTTTATGTTGGATTATTTTATGTGAAATAATTTGTTTTGATCTTTTATTTCTCTTAAAAGTTTGAAATTTATAAATTTTTATTTATAAAATCCGTTGATTAGCATTTAATTGTTTAATCCAGATTATTTTAATAATTATTTTTAAAATATTCTTTTTTTTAGGAAAAGGATTAAATATTTTAAATATTTTGCTAAATATCATAAAGATCGTCAATATTTAAATTATATATAATACTATTGTTTTCTTATATTACATTATCATTATAAATTTTTGGAATTTATTGTTATTAAATTTATTATTAATTAGTTTTTTATAAAAAATTAGATTTGTTTTGTTACAAATTTATATTTAATTATTATTGAGTAGTTTATTATTAAAATTATTATTATCGAGTAACAAATATTTTGTCTTTTATAATTCCATTAGTTGTTTATTTTCTTGTTTAAATCAAATGATTTAAACTTTAAGGACTAATTGAACGAGTACTAAGATTATCTTAATTTTCCTTATTTAAATGATTATTATTATCATCATCATTAATTAAATTATATTCTATTTCAAAATTATTATAATTGTTTTTAGATTTTTATTTTTTTTAAGAATTTTGGTTTTATTTTAAATTTAAAAATTATAAGTCTTAAAGTTTATTTTTAGTAATAAAATCATCATTTGAATTTTTTAATTTAATATTCAAACTATCTCCCATTCTAATATTTTATAAGTTTTATTATTTGACTTGTTAAATTATGTGAACAGTCTTTTTAATATGTTTATTTTTGATAGTTGTATAATAAGAAGGAGTTTACTACATTTTGATTCTTGATTTTATTATTATAATATCTATTGTTTAATTCTTATATACTTATAATATATCTTATAATATGTTTAAATGAATTTATAATTTTATTAATTCGATAATTCTATTCATTTTTTTATATATAATAAATTAACTTTCATATTTTCACTATTTCATATAAAATTATTTTGCTAGATTACTTTATTTTTTTTAAAGCATCATATTTATTTTCATCTGAAAATTTAATATCTTAAAATGGAATATCAATTTAATCTTAAATTGCCATATTATATTTAAAACATAATTCTTATATCATATTTTCTTTTTAAATTCCTATTTTTTATGAGATATCACTATATATTAAAACCAATTTACCAGTGGAATAATGAGATTTATTGACCAAGTGTAAATCTAAAAAAAATAAATGAAAAATTTAATTTAGAATAAATAAAAAATAAATTAAAAATAAAATAAAAATTAAATTAAAATACTAGCAAATTAGAAAATAGAGGATAATATATTCTGATTTGGATCATAAACTCCATTTTCAATTTAATCAAATAAATGAACACTTTGAGCAGTAATCCAAGGCGGATTAGCAACAATATAATCATACTTATTAGGAATATTAAGCTACTGAATAATTTACTATTTATTTTCTGATTTACAATAATCAACTATATCCATTTGATAACTAGTAAATCTATCAGAAAACCCTAATAATTAAGAATTGATTTAACTTTACAATACACTTTCAAGTTAGTTGTCGATGGCTATTACTTAACTATCACATTTTAAATTCAACATCATAAATCCCAAGACTCCTGTACCACATCCAATATCCATTATCTTTATTTTCTTCATCAAATTTCCTTTATTTTTCTCAATATATTTCTCTAACAAGTACAAATACCTTTGATTAGTAGGTAAATAAACTCCATACCTTGTGTATATTTTTTTATTTTCCAGTGTTTCTATCTCTATTCCTTTGTTTTAGTATTATTTTACACTCCAAATTCCTTATAAACTTGAATAAGATATTAAATAATCGTGTTTGAAATATTTTAGTTTCTCATTTTTTATTTAAGGAAACTTTTTTTCGAAGTTTATTACTGTAAGCAGATCATATTCTTGTGGACCTTTTAGTCTTACCTTACTGTCATAATTGACTAATATTAATATTCTATTAAGCATTTATTTTTTTTCATAAATTATTCTTCAATTTAAATTAAATATATCTGCATTATTTTTACAATTTCTGAATGGATTTTTAGCTTATTTTTTATCTCCAAAATAAAATTCTTCCACCAGATTTTTAGTTCAATTATAAATTTAATTGACATTAGCCAAATTGCTATTAGGATCAAAAATAATAAAACTAAATTTATCTGATTTTAGTATTTTTTTAATAAAATTAGAGCTGCTATTATTATCAATATAATAAACTCTTTTTACATTTTGGATTTATTTTTTGCTTAATTATTGAAGAACTAATTTTGCATGCCCAAATTTAGTTTCAAATAATAAATTATTGTCTCTTTCATCTAGTATTGTATTTATTTCTTCAAATTGGTAATATTTATCTTCAACTCTCACATCGTTTTCATTTTTCTTTTCTTGATTTTTTTTATCATTTTTTACATATCCAAATTCTGTTTTTTTTATTCTTTTATCTAATTCATTAAGATATGCTATATTTTTTGAATGTTCTTCCTCATTTAATTCATTTAATTATTTTATATCATTTTATTTGCTTAATAGCTATTTATTTGTATTAATTAAATTTTTGAATCTTAAATAAAATAAATTTTTAATTCTTAATGATATCATTTTAATTTATCACTAATATTTAATTTTATATTTAATTATATAAATATAAATTTGATCTATACTTTAATATATGTTTAATTTTCTATAAATTTTAAATAAAAGATTTAATTAAAAATGGCATAAGAATAAAAAAACATTCCAATTAATCAGTTACATCCTTAATAAATATTAATGGTAAGAAAACAACTAGAAGAAGTAAAATATTATAATAATTATTATGAAATTAAATTTTAAAATTAAAAATTAATTTTTTATTTTTTGGAAATATTAAAATAATTAATAAATTACATTAATATTACAAGAAATATGTGATTTAAATAAAAAAAAATGATAATAAATATAAATAAATTAATTTAAATAAATTTGAAAAGATATAATTATAAACTAATAGGAAATATAAATTTTAGGATAATCTTTTAACCAGTTTAAAATTGCTTAGAATAGATACGAAGATAGTAAGATAGTAGTAAAGAATTTAAAAGAAAACAAGGAAAAAGAAGTTGAAATAATGGTTCCTATAACTGGTTCATTATACATTTAAGGGACTTAAGTAAATGAAGATAAACTTCTTATAGATTATGGAACTGGATATTATGTTGAAAGAAATTGTGATTAAACAGTTTAATATTGTGATAGAAAAATCTAAATGATTAAAGCTAATATTGATAAAATAGGAGAAGCTATAACTGCCAAAAAAAAGTTAATGGAAAATGTTAATATTGAGTTATAAAAAAAAATTTAATAGTAATAAATAGCTAATTAATCTCAATAATAAAATAAAATAGTCAATAAAAATTGAAATTTTTATATTTAATAATAGATAATTTATTATTTTTAAATATTATAAATTAAATCAATTTTAATTTTAATAATATTAAAGTTTAAATAAATCTAAAATAAAATGGATTTATGCCTTATTCTAATTGAGCTTTTACGTTAGGACTCATCATATTAACATAAGTTTTAAAAATTTCCATACATTTTGCTGCTAAAGCATATGAAAAATAAATACTCACTTAATGTAATTCTTCATTCAGTTTCCAATATTCTTCTAAAATTAATAGTAAT
>Ga0315908_10004371_pt1 | contig 10189 bp, 7 predicted proteins | sample LakEriMetagenome_12_FD_203520 | JGI IMG/M metagenome (GOLD analysis project Ga0315908, IMG submission 203520) | Freshwater fungal communities from buoy surface, Lake Erie, Ohio, United States - Buoy 4 MA124 | ecosystem: Environmental > Aquatic > Freshwater > Lake > Lake biofilm | place: USA...
ATACTTCAACAATAGTTGCCCAAAAAGTCCATGCCGCACTAGCTGCAGACTCCTTGATTACAGGGGTCCCTGGAAGATCGGTACAAGACCTAGGAAATGGGCAGGTCAGGGTAAATTATGTTGGTTCAGACGGGGATGTTCAAGATATCGCTTTTCTTGATTCTGGAACAACCGGCGTTACTAAATCCATAGTATCCAATACCCCCTTTACTGCTGGTGCAGCAGTGAGTGGAGTTAGCTTTGTAAATGATGCCACTCAGCAAGCCGATGATGCACAGGTCAAAATTAATGGACTCTTAATTACAAGGCCAACCAATCAAATTAAGGATGCAATCACTGGAGTGTCCCTTGATTTGAAGGGACAAACCATTGGCGCTGCAAATATCCAAATTACGAACGACACCTCAGCCATTAAAGATAAATTAACTGCTTTAGTTAAATCATTTAACGACTTTATTGCAGATATCAAAATCTTAACGGGCCCAACAAATACAAAGGATAAAACCGATATTTTTAGCGGAAGCTTGCAAAGAGACCCAAACATTAGTCGCATTCAATTTTCATTGAGATCTGTGTTTTTAGCAGACTCCACCTCTGCAGGAACTAGTGTCAAAGCGTTAAGAGATCTCGGCATAACTATGCAAAGGGATGGCACGCTGGAGTTTGACGATAAGGTTCTGACAAGTGCGCTCGATGGATCTGTCGGTCAGGTCGTGACAATGCTTACAGCCGACAGAGAGAACAAATCTTATAAGGTTCCCTCTGCTAGATTGGGGTTGGCTGGTGACGCTATCAAGAAATTGACAGATATGTTGGGCACCACAGGACTGTTAGCGACACAGACTACTTCAGAGACCAAAAGAACAGCTACGTACAACGAAGACCTCAAAAAACTGGATGCTCGCCTCACTTCGCTACAAGACAGGTATATCAAACAATTTTCAGTGATGGACTCCATGGTTGGTAAAACCAACTCCATGAAGACAAGTTTAAAGAGTACTTTTGACGGACTAATGTCTGCATATACCAATAAGTAAGTAATATTTAATATATTTAATTAGATTTTTCTAAAGTTTTTCTTTTTTAAGCCGATATCTACTGACCACATCCTAAAAACTATTGTTGATCAATAGTTTTTAGGAGTTTTCATTGGAAAAGAGGTTTAAAAATGACTTCTATTAATACTGATAAGAATCAAGTTATTCGTCAAACTGATCCTATGCCTGTTCGGGCTGAAGTTAAGTTGCCCCAAAAGGAAGTTAAGGCAGAAGCTCCGCAAACACCGCGCGTTGTGGTGATTGACCATGCAGAAATGGAAGCCAAATTGCAAAAGGTCATTTCACAAATGAATGATCTCATCAAGGACGGCGGTAGAGGTCTTGAATTCTCTGTGGATTCTGCCCTTGGGCGGCCAGTTTTAGTTGTCAAGAACCAAGAAACTGGGGAAGTTATTCGTCAATTACCTGGCGAAGAAGTCGTTCGAATTGCCCACAGCATCGAAAAACTCAAAGGTATTTTGTTAAATAAAACAACTTAACACTAAAGTAATTTTTTCAAGCGTCGAATCATCAGCTATCAGGAAACTAAATTGTTGACCTGTAATTTCATCCAAACTAAGGAGTTATCAAATGTCTAACGTTATCAACACCAATGTGAAGTCTCTCATGGCCCGCGATGCAATGACTATCAATCAGCGCGCACTCACCACTACTATGCAGCGCTTGTCAACAGGCAAGAGAATTAACTCGGCAGCTGATGACGCAGCTGGTCTGGGCATTGCCACTCGTATGGATTCCCAAATTAAGGGACTGAACATGGCCATTAAGAACGCCAACGACACAGTCTCTGTAGTTCAAACTGCTGAAGGCGCAATGCAAGAGGTGAACTCAATTTTGCAACGTATGCGTGAACTCGCAGTTCAGTCTGCATCTGACACAAACGGAAGTGTTGATCGCACATACCTGCAAGCAGAAGTTTCCCAGCTGTCAACTGAGATTGACCGTATCGCTGCAACTACGCAGTTCAACTCGATGAACCTATTAGATGGTTCTTTCAAATCTAAAGTATTTCAAATTGGTGCTAACCAAGGACAGACCATTGGTATGTCAATTGCTAGCATGAAGTCATCCGTATTGGGTATTGCTTCATCAAACACAACAAAGGTTGAGCCTCCTAGTGCTGGAACTCCCAGCCCTATCTCTATAGATGGCGTTTCCGCTCAGGGAACTAAAGCCGTTGCAACAGAATCAAAACTTAAATTCGAGGAAAATGATACATATACTTTCACTATTGCGGATGATGTATCTGGTCTTCCTGCCGCTGGAGTTACTACAAAGGCCTTAGACTTAACTAGCCAAGTAAGCAAAGATGACTTTGTCGATGCACTTAACAAAGCTTTAAAAGAAGCCGCAGTTGATACAACTGTGACAAGTAATGCCAGTTATTTAGCATGGACTCCTGGTAGCCATAAGTTAGACGACGCAACCAAGGCAGATGACTTCAAGTTTTCAATCTCAATTGATGGTGGCACCCCACAAAAGTCAATTGATCTACTTGCAAGACTTAGAACTACTGCTGCGACCACTTCGCCTACTGCTATTGAAGTTCAAGCTGCAATGGAGACCGAGTTGCAATCTATTTATGGAAATAGTATCAAAGTTATCGGTACTGGCGCCGACGGTTTCACAGTAAAAGATCTTCAAGGTCGCTCAATTGAAATTTCTCAAGGAGCAGGCTCAGGTGCTCTTTTTGGAACTGATGCTGCCAATGCTGTTACGCCATTATTTAAGGCGGGCAACATACAGTCCAACTTGAGTGCTAAATGGAACGGTAATGACCTCGTTGTTACTAACAAAGCTGGTGGAATAACAACCATTGCAGGATATGTTGCTGCCTTAGGCTCCAAAGTGATGTTTGATGCGAACCCAGACTCACAATCGAATCAAATATTTGATCCTATTGCTCTGACTGCAACAGCTGTATCTGATTCTAAGAAGACATTTAAAGCCCCAGTCGAAGAAAGTAAGATTTCATTGGTCTTCTCGGATACTGTTGGCGACATGACTAATGCAAAGTACACTTTTAATATTACCAATGGCGCGGGTGATGTGTATGCAACAGTGGCTGATCTTGATGTATTTGCTGGATTTGGTGCTAATGCCTCTGTAACTGATGCTTCTGTAACCAAAACAATTACCGACGCCTTGGCTGTTGGTATTACTTCAGACGCTGCTGCTTTATCAAAAACTGATGCAAGTATCGATGAGGCCGACTTTAAGGTTAGCTATAAAGCAGGTGTTTTGTCAATCACAAACTCAGAAGGAAGAGCATTAGCCATCGAGAACTTTAAATCTGATTTTGGTTTTGTAACTGTAGTTCCACAAAATGAGCTCGCAGGCGTTGACACCTTGTCAACAAGAACCAATACTTATTCAGAGGCGCGCTGGTCATTAAAGACGGCTGATTTGACCAACGGCGGGGGAGGGGCTCCTGCTAAGTTTGCTGCTACTGATGCAGGTAAATTTGATTTGGTTATAGATGGTGTCAAGGGAACAACTTCGGTTAACATTGCTGGCATGGCTGCTGGTTTTGCTTCTGGAACTGCGGTAGCTACAGCATTACAAACTGCCATAAGAGCCAATGTAGATACAGTTCAAGGTAATCAGACGGCTTCTGTCCAGGATCTAAGCAAAGTTACAGCTAGTTTCGATGAAACAAGAAATGAAATTGTCATTCGTGATTCACAGGGCAGATCGATAAGCCTTCAACCTACTACAGCTAACATCTCACCCGACGCATTGTTTAATAGTCCAGGCGTCACAACGGTTGGAATGACAGGATTAGTTGTTAAGACTGACTCTAAGACTGTTCAGGGTGATAGTTACGAGGCTTCTAAAGTCACAATGACTTTTAACCAAGACAATGTGAAATTAGACTTCGCTATTAACGGCATATTTGTGTCAAACGCTACAGCTACAACTGGTACTGACGTTTTATGGAAGACAACCGACACCGCATCGATGGATACATTTAAGACAAAAATGGATGCGGTGATGGTAAAACTTAATTCAGTGCATGCCAAAGATGTATTTGAATATAAGATTGATGGCGCAGCAATCACTGTGTATCAAAGAGATGGTGGCCCTATTGAGATTAGCAATTTTGAAGGTCCTGCTAATGGCTTGAAAGCAACGCTAACTCCCGGTGCTGGTCAAGGTGATGTAGGTGTTATTCAGAATTACGGAATTAATGCTACCGCTAATTCGGAAGGCAGAAAAGCCACGACAACTACAGCAGTGTTGCAGTTGAATGGGTTGAATGACTTGATTTCACTAAGTGTGTCTGATGGAGTTAACAACTACTCGCTCGCTGCAACTGCTGTTGACACAAATAGTCTGAGTAGCACACAAGCTCTAGCTAAAGACTTGAATAAAGCTTTGGGTAATTCCACAATTAAAGCCAGTATGGATACCAATGGCAAGATTTACTTAACTGACACGACTGGTGGGGCAATTACTCTCACTAGCTTCAGTTCAGGACGTGGTCTTGAAGGAGTTTGGAGCCCAGAAGCTGGTCAAGGTGCTACTGTCAACTTGGGAAGCTCTTATGCTGGTGATGTTGGGGGCCTAACTCCTCAAGACCCAGTCAGCCCATCAGTTGGAGGCGGTACAACATCTGTCAAGCAGATTTCTGTTCTTACGCAAGCTGGTTCGAACAAAGCACTTGCAGTTATTGATTCAGCATTGACATATGTTAACTCTGAGCGTGCCAAGTTGGGCGCAATTGAAAACCGTTTGACACACACGGTTGACAATTTAACCAACATTGTGACTAATACTGCTGCCTCTAAGAGCCGTATTATGGATACAGACTATGCGGCAGAAACCACAGAGTTGGCGCGTGCCCAGATCATCCAGCAGGCAGCAACTGCGATGTTGGCTCAGGCCAACCAGCAGCCACAGTCTGTTCTTGCTCTGCTCAAGTAATTCTTTTACTTGCAATAAAAACCCGGCTTCGGCCGGGTTTTTTAATTGGGCGAATCAATATCAAAAAATAAGATGGCCTACTTATTGCTCATGGAAGACCTACTTAAAAGAGGAAGACTATGCTGTCAAAAAACCATCATATTGCCCAAGCACCCGAATACGTACATCAATTCAAATGCATTGGCTCGTCTTGCCCAGACACATGTTGCAATGGGTGGTCAGTAGATATTGATAAAAACACTTTTAAAAAAATGCGAGATCTCAAAGGAACGGAGCTAGCAAGCCGGGTTAAAAAGTATTTCAAGATTAACCCAGAAGGAAGTGGCAATAGTTATGCTCGAGTGACAATGGACTCGGACCTTAAATGTCCTATGCAAAATGAAGAAAAATTATGCTCTATTCAAGTAGAAATTGGTGCTGAATATCTTTCACATACCTGTAAAACATATCCTAGAAAAATAGTAAAAAATAGCTTAGTTAAAGAGATGTATACAACTCTTTCCTGCCCAGAGGCTGCAAGACTATGCCTATTGAGTGAGGACGATTGGTCTCTTAAGCCCCTAGATCTCGGGGTGCCAATTGGCAAGCCGTTGCTGGTCCAAGGAGGCTATAAAGAAGAAGCTGAAGGCACTATTTCATTTAACTTTGAAATGATTCGGGCATTTGTTTACGAACTTTGCCGTGGGCGTAACATGCCTTCATGGAAAAGAATGCTTTTGCTAGGACTTACATGTCAAAAAATTGACGCAATGGTAGAAAGTAAGCCTGAAAATTTTGATGCGTATTTAGAGCAGTGCATACTGGAATCAAGGCTAAGCTCTATAAATGGTACTTTCTCTGAACAGGTTGAAAACATATTACCGATTGCGAAAGTCAAACACTTGCAGGCGTCGTTGATAAAATTAATGACTGAAGAGCGACTGAGAATGACAAGAGCAGATCAAAGGCCATTCTTTAATGAAACCTTTATTCGTTGTATCAAACAAACTGTTGATGGATATAACAAATCACTTGAGGCTTCCAATCAAATAGATGAGTTAACAAGGTACTCAAGATTCGAGCAATTTGATAAATCAAAGCCGCATATTTTGGAGAACTATCTGATAAATGGATTTTTCTCAAGCCTTTTCCCTATGGGTAAAAAGACGAGTCTTGTGGATCAATGGAGTGATCAGATGATTCGATACGCTTTGATTCGCTTCTACCTCAAAGGAATGTCTGAGAGCTTAGGTTCAGATTTCAGTGAAAAAGACTGTGTAGATTTAATATACAGTTTTGCAAAAGTAATCGAACATAACAGCACTTTTCTTCCTAGAATCAAAGAGATGCTGAAGGGAGCTGACATGGACGGCATAGCCACTATCGCTATATTGATTCGTTAAAGATAACCTGAAATTTATAATTTAAGTACGCCGAAGTTTTTTTCAATACATTTGAATTATCAAATTGTTATTGAGTAATCTCTGATGAAGCGTTTTTGCTAACTTAAATGGTATCCATTTATTTTCTTTGCAAGCATCAAACCTTCTTGACAAACTCTTTTTTCAGCCGGATCGTGCCTAGACCGTCCACCTTACAAGTGATTTCGTAATCGGCATCTTGTAAATAAATATTCTTAATTATTGTGCCGACTTTGACGACCTTGTCAGACCCGCTGATGGTTATTTGCCTCATAAGCATGACGGTGTCGCCGTCTTTCATGACGTTTCCTTGAGCATCCCGAAACTCTTTTTTGGCAACTTTCTGTATAGAAGCTGGCCTAGCCTTTTTCCAAGGCTGATTGACCCAGTCTGCTGCCCATTTATTAGAGATGGCGAGTTGTTCGGGCTTGATGAAGTCAGTTAAGGCATCACGGTTATGAATCGCCTCAGCATTGCCATCTGTAGCTGCGACACTAAACCACATATGCGCGAGAGTGGTGTCTACATCGCAACCTTTTCCGTCTATTAAGAAAAGGCCCAGGTTGTATTGCGCTTCCCATTCGCCTTGCTCTGCCGCTTTTTCATACCAAAGGAAGGCTTGACGCATGTCGACAGAGCAGCCGCGACCTGCTTCATACATGCTAGCGAGGTTAAATTGCGCTTTGATATTGCCATGTGTTGCACCCATTAAGTAATAGCGATGGGCTTCTTTTAAATCTTTGGCTAAACCGTTAGAGCCATTTTCATGCGCTGCCCCAACCAAAAATGCAGCATTTCCGTCGCCTTGTACAGCGCTCATCATTAAATCGTGCATATCGATACCATGGTTATAACTTTGATAGTTTCATCTTACCGCCTTCTTGTTTAGTGCGAAAGCTGTTAAGAGTTCAGCGCAAAGACTTACGTTTCTATGACCGAACTCTAGTCATGCATGTATTTACCTGAGAGCGCTTTTTCGGGAGAGGGGGCTAGCCAAGAAAGTGAGGGGAACTCGTTTCATTTGCTTGCGACGCTTTCACATCTACTAAATCTTCGAAGTTAGTATTCCTTCATCAAGATTGAAACTGCGTCTGCACACTGGGGCCGTGTTGAACTTGACAGCAACCAGAGGAGTATTGTTTAATAACTATTATTAATAGTTAGGAGATCTAAATGCCAACAAGTGTTGCCCTCAGTACCCACTTTGAGTCTTTTGTCCGCGATCAAGTCGAATCTGGCCCAATATAACAACGCAAGTGAGGTTGTGCGTGCCGGGTTACGCCTTTTAGAGGACGAACAAAACAGGTTGCAACTTCAAAATGAAGCCATGCGTGCCGCAATTACGGCTGGGATCAACAGCGGAGTAAGCATTTCAGCAGAAGATGTGTTTGAACGCCTAGAGACCAAATACAAGAAACAACCCAATTTGAAAACTGATGGCAATTAGGTTTACACCGCTCGCATCCTCTGATCTAGAAGCTATTGGCGATTACATCGCGCAAGATAAACCAGATCGTGCCTATAGCTTTGTCTTAGAAATTCGATGCAACAAACAAGCGCAAATAAACATAAATTAAGATCAACAATTGGCTCTAATATTGGAGCCATTATGGAAAAAATTTATTCTGAAGTCACGATCAGCATGTCTGAATTTAAGAAAAATCCTGCTGCAGTCTTGCGAGACGCTAAAAGCAGGCCTGTTGCAGGGCTTAACCACAACAAAGCGGCTTTCTACATGATTGAGCCAGCTTTGTTTGAGGCCTTGCTCGAAGAACTGGATGATCAGGAGTTGTACCGAAAGGTGCTGTCTCGCATGTCAGAGCGATCCAAAGCGATTGAAGTGGATATTGATGACATCTAAAAAAGGAGTCAAGTACAAATATCGATTGCAGTTTGTGCCAAGCGCATTAGCCGATTGAAAAACTCTTGACGGATTTCACGCAAATCAACTCAACAGACGCTTTAATTGGACGCTAACGCCTGACCAAGTGACTTTCTCCGAAGCCATACTTCGCGAACAAAAGGATCCGCAACAATATAAAGTCCATGACCACTCCTAGTGATTAGGTTCGCTGCAATCATTTTTTCGACTAGGTTCTGCACTTGGGGCGCTTCAACAGTTGCATTCACACGTTTGCTAAAAAAATCAAGAGACTCTGCACCGTATAAGCGCGAAACACCCTCAGCAGAACCAGAAGCAATTCGAGTGAATAATGCCTCTCCCAATTGTCCAAATTCTTCGAGGGCGTGCAATTCGGAATCGGCAGCAGCTGACGCTAAAGTCGCGCAAATGATAGGAAGGGCCTCATCGGCACTGATATTCGTAGATTGCAATTGAACAAGAGCCTTTAGAAGTTCTTCTGGTCGATTTCCCATAGTTTGAAAACCAGAAAACGCAACTTCTAGGCTGGGCAAAATGACATTGGGAGTTGATTGAAGCTGGGCTAACTTCCACGCAACAAAGTCTTGCGAGAGGGGTTGATAGGTAGTTGTCATTGCTCCCATAAAGGGTTGTGATCGCCGTGTTGCCATATCGGTAACCAGCGACTTGTGCGAGCCTGTTCCTAAGAACAAAAAATAGCCATGATCACCAGGCTTTGCATTTACTGAGTCGCGTGCGGCTTTTAACGCATGTAATAAGTTGTTTCCATCATCTGTCACCAAAGCTTGTTGGATTTCATCAACGATCAACACGACACTGATGCCCGTTTTGTCAATTAGCTCTGTAAGAGCATGTGAAAGCGATGTGCCCTCCTGCGATCCAATGCTGTCAATTTGAAATCCAAATGAAACGCCGCCAACGCCTAGATTTAAACCTTTGAAGCGTTCTAGCAAGCCCGAACTTGGCGTTTTGAATTTTTCAAGTGTTTGTTGGACTACCGCATGAACCAATGCCGACGGGGAGAGTGACCGATCAGCCCAAAGGTCAACATAAAGCACTAATGCACCTTCCGCCTCAAGAGCAGGTATCAAATCCTGCTTAAGGAATGTCGTCTTGCCAATACGGCGAATCCCAGAAAGAAAAACACCGGAACGGATATTTGTTTGAAAAGCCGTTGGTTGTAAAAGTTGTTTGGCCATGTCCTGGGCGTACTCAGGACGGTGGAAAACGTCGTCTAGAGAGGACATTTAGACTCCTTTATTTAATATGAATAATTATCATATAAAAATAAAATTTTGTAAATGGTTAAAAATGTAATCTCTAATCTAAAAGTGGGGCGGACACATTGTTGCGAGCTAACTGGTTGGCTCAGCCAGTGGATGAAAGGGGATTACAAGTTAGTTGCTGCGCAGTTGCGTAGCAATGGATTCATTTTGATTTGCCAAGGTAGCACGTCGCGTTAAATATGTTGCTGTAACCGCTGCAAATTTTTCCAGATCAAAGCTTTCGGCGTCTCTATATCCATAGCCAAAATACACCTATCAAACCAATCATCGCGCGTGGTGAGCTTGTCAATGGCCTTGTTTAGATCGCGCACGATGGCATTGCCATAAGCGAGTTGCGCCTTAGAAATGGCGGTATTCAATAGCTCTGTAGAAGGCGACATCATGGCCAAATCGATGGCATCGCGACTGAAAACCGAAGCATCAGCCCATCGATCGGCATTCGCTAAAAGCTTGCTGGTGGCCATATCTAAACGGGTCAAGGTAGAAATGCCGCAGATTTGATCTGACTTGCCTGGCATTTCTAGTGTGATTCGCCCTTCAAGAATGACTTCAAATTTAATGGGGATGTTATCAATCAATAAAGTTGTTCGCAGACCATACTGATCAGCACGAATTTCTTTTTGTTGCTTCAAGGCA
>Ga0315908_10004372_pt1 | contig 10188 bp, 10 predicted proteins | sample LakEriMetagenome_12_FD_203520 | JGI IMG/M metagenome (GOLD analysis project Ga0315908, IMG submission 203520) | Freshwater fungal communities from buoy surface, Lake Erie, Ohio, United States - Buoy 4 MA124 | ecosystem: Environmental > Aquatic > Freshwater > Lake > Lake biofilm | place: USA...
AAATACTATTATGATGATGATAAATATATAATATAATTACTCCATGCACTTCCCTTTCAAGAATTAATTATTTCTTGGTAAAATCAGGTAAACTATTGAAAGTAGCAGAACCCCAAGGCGACAAATTTTAATTAGCAAATAGAGGATCTAACAAGAGTGGAACCTAATTCTCATTTTTTAAAATAAATTAATTAAGTTCCTCAAGTAACTACTTGAACAAAGGCAAATAACTAATAATACCTTCAGGAATAAGGACACATCCATAATTTTTACCATGATTAGCTCTAAGCTGAATGAGATCAGAAATTTAATGAACAATATTTTCTAGACTTTAGCCTTTATAAGATATTTCCTCACTAATAAGGGAGAGATTGGGTTTGGATTGAAGGGCAGTCTCCAACAAAAGATGACTAGGGTTCCTGCCCATGAGTCGAATAAAGTACCAATACTTAACTGCACTAGCAGAGTCAATCATAATATTGCCAATCAACTGACTATACATTTTAGAGGCAGTATCAAACCCCACTGACAGTTCCAGCATGTGATGACCTAAATTGTTATCAATCGTACATGGTACTGTTATGATTCTTGTCTTCACATTATTCTCAATGAAGTAATTAGTCAAATATGCAGCATCTGTATAAGTGTGACTTGCTCCTACCATCACAAGTCCATCTAATTCTAACTCTTCTACCACTCTTTTTGTTTTTTCCTAATCAACACTGAATCTCAATTTGTCTGCTGATCTTCCCAGCATATGGTATCCTCCTTGATTTCTAAACCATTTATAATTATCTTCCTTTATTTCCATGTACTTCCCTTCTAATAGTCCTTTAGTCCCATTTATAAACCCAATTAATTTCCCTCCATTTAATTTTACGAAATCTAGTAATCCATCGATTATATTGTTACCTCCTGGACTTTGTCTTGCACAATATACAATTCCAATCTTCAAATTTTTATTAAGCAAAATTTAATCACTCTCGCTTCTCTCTACGATTTCAGCCAAGAGATTATTATTATTATTATATAGATAATTCAACTCTTTAAGTAACTTATGTTATTATTAGTGATGACTTTATTTGCTTTAAGCAAGTTCGACTTTATACTTGCCCTGAAGATAAAGATTATTGAGTTGGACTTTGTGCATAGCTCTGGCCTTTGCAAGAGAACTCAAATTGGACTCATAGATAGTGGAATAAGCATTACATGGATCTGAGAGTTGGATTTATTGGGGAGAAAAGTGGGCAAGATAAGGAACATCAGTTTCTTATTGAAATTCATATTGGATGGGACCAATTTATCTCCAATAGTCCTATTCAGCCCATATGTCTCTCCATTATTTATAATATTTGAATAGTTCCCCATCCAATTCTGTCAATGCTTTCCTGATCACAGGTACATCTTTGCCCTTTCTTAATTCAACATTCATCATGCTAACTAAAGGATAACCACAAGGAATCCAGTTAGTTGCACTTTCTTTCAAATTTGTTATGCAACTCATTAAGCCTGTGAATCCTTTTTGGATAAGCACAGCTGCATTTAGACCCAAATTGTAGCAGTAATCAGTATCAAATTTTGTTGGAAATGCACATCTTCCTTCATACCCAAAATAGTGAGATTATGGTTTAAAACTTATTTTGTTCTCTAATTTGTTTATTTCCTGCTCAAGCAGAGATATCAGTAATTTTTCAGTTTCTATTTTAGCCACTTGAACATTTCCATGAGGATCTCTATCTAATAACAGTTAATTGGAGATATTCTTAGGCAAAAAAGTGAGTAAAGATTTGCTAGAGGGAGTAAGTTTATCTAAAACAAAAGCATAAACATCTTTAATATTTTATGTGTTTGATTCTTGCTGATTATCATGATGATCATGATGATCTGCAGCTAAGATTTAATTGATTTCTTTAATTAACACATTCATTTCAGGAATAAACTCTATCAAACCTTCAGGCACCAGGATAATTCCGTAATTCATAGAATTATAGGCTCTTTTGAGAATGAGATTTTTTAAGTGATTAACAATATGATGCAAACTATGATTATGATGTTAAACCTCCTCTCCTATTAGAGCATAAGTGGGTCTAGTAAGTAAAGCACATTCCAAAGCAATATGAGAGGCACTCCTACCCATAAGTCTTATGAAATGATAATATTTTTTAGTGGAGAGAGTGTCTATCATGAGGTTGCCTATTTGTTCAGCATAAGTCTTACAGGCTGTGTCAAAACCGAAACTCACCTCTACCTTCTCATTTTTCAAATCACCATCAATCGTCTTAGGACACCCTATAACCTTAGTATTGCAATTCTCTCTTAAAAAGTATTCAGCCAAAAGACATGCATTTGTATTACTATCATCTCCTCCTATTACTACCAAACCGTCTAACTTTAATAACTCACAATAGTATTTTGACTTAGCAAATTGCTCTTCTGTTTCAATTTTATTTCGACCACTCTTTATCATATCGAACCCTCCTCTGTTCTTGAAATAACAGATAACTTCTTGAGACAACTCCATGTATTTACCTTGGTAAATACCAGCAGGCCCATTAAGAAATCCAAACAATTAAGAATTCACGTTTATTTTTTTAATATAATCATATAAACCTACAATTACATTGTGTCCTCCCGATGCTTGACCTCCTGATAAAACACATCCAATTCTTAATGGTCCTATTATTTCTTCATTCTTATCTGATTTGCCGAATAGCTTTATTTCACTTACTTCTGATTTGCAGATTTATGGAAATAGCTTTCGGATTGATTTTTCAACCTCCACTTTTTAACTAGAAAAGTCAAGGTGCTCTCCTTAGAGGAATTATGATATTTCTGGTTGATATTATTCTCTATATAAATGAAAGTCACTTTTTTTCATTGCTTTTAAATATATTATTTTTATATCTTGTATCTTCAATTTATTATCATTTCGCATTATTTCATTAAGTTTATTTTATAGTGCGAACTAATTATTATATTTATTATTATTAATCATTTATTAATTTAATAACTGTTGAAAATATTATATATAATATTTGATTAAATAATAATAATAAATTAAATAATGTCACATTTAAACTCAACAATTAATTAACAACATGATTATTAGTAAATGATTTTGGATTATTTGGAATACTTAAATGAAGATTAATTTAAACAAATGACTAATAAATTTAGATCCGAGTTAATAATTATTAATAATTTATCAGAAGTTGTTTTAAATTAATATAGATAAAATACTGATTTAAATGAAGTTAATTACTAAAAAATAAATAGATTGGAAAGTCTTACACAAAATAGTAATTTGATAATCAAATTATTAGAGAAATATGAATTAACAATAATCGATTTTTAAAACACTAAAAAAAATATAGTAGATTGTATTAAATAAGAGTATTTAAGAAATTCATCTGTGAACCATTAACCTCTTTAAAAAATATCATCAAATTCTCAAATAATATTTAATTTTGAAGATAATTAAAATTAAGATTAAAAACAGGACAAAGAAAATAATTAGATGGCTTTTAATAAAGATCCTTTTTAATTTGTAGAATTTGAGTAGTAGTAAGAAGAATTAGAAAAAACTAAATCTAATGATTAATTCTTTAATGATAATAGTAAAAGTTAAAATTAATAATTGGATTTCGATGTTTTTTAAGATTTTAAATTTTAAGATAATCATCCTAGCAGTATTTCTCATTAAAGATCTAAATCTAATTTGTAATAGTCCCAATAGTAAATACTTTAAATAAAAAAATCATCCAATGAAATCAATAATTCTAATTAAAGTTTTTAGCAAATTATTCTTACTCCTAATATTAATTAATCATAAAATTAAATTTCATCAAATGAATAAAATAAAAAAATATTAAATAATATTAATAATATTAATAATTTCAGTAAAATAAGTAGTCAAAATATTAATTAAAATAATTTTGATAATTTTGATAATTTTAATATAGATGAAAATTATTATTAGGATAAAAAGGATAATATATTTGTTGATGATCAAAAATATAGCAAATAAGAAAGCTAATAACTTGATTTTGATAATTTTGAATCATATAAGGAAAGCTAAAAATCATAAAATACATTTAATAATATGTCTAACTAAATTTAAAATTAATAAATTTATTAATAATTACAATAATAATAATTAAAATAAAATTAAAATGATGATTTATTATCTATGAATTAATCAATCAATTAAAATGAAATAAAAAATTTAAGTAATAAAATAATATAAGAAAATAAATAAATAATTAAAGACCCTTTTGATTTTTTTAACGATAATTTAAATAATTAATCATAAATAAAATAAATATAAAATTAATAAATTGATGATAAATATTTTTATTTAAATTAAGAAGGATAAAATTTTGATTAAATTATTGACCAAAATAAATAAAATAGTGAAAAATTTTAAGAAAATATTTTTATTAATTAAAATTTATAAAATAGTTTTTAAGATTAAAATAAAAATAATTAATTTGATAATTTTAACAGCTTAAATTAATATTAAAATCATATGATATAATAAAAAAATAATAATTTTAATAATGATATATCAAGTGAATAAAAATAATAAGGCATTTAAATTAGTCCAAATAATATCGATGAAAATTTCGATAATTAAAGTGAAAAAATAGATTTAAATTAGTTTGAATCTTATGTTGAAAGTTAATAGAAATCTAAAATTACAGAAAGTTATTTTAACTCAAATTTTTAGAAATATAGCTAAAATTAATAAGTATAAGAAAAATAAAGATAAAAAAGCAACAAAATGTTATATTGGATAAATAAATAAGAAAATGAAAATAATTAATAAATTATATAATAAATAGGAAATTTATCTTTTGATTCTTAATAAATAAATCAATAAATAAATCTTTCTTAATTAGAAAGTTATTTTGATAAAGAAAACGAAAAATCATTTTAATATTAAAATATGTAAAAACAATTAATCAATAATATATAATTATCATAATAATAACAACAAAATCAATAAAATGTAATAATTTAAGCAGAATATATTAAAAATAGTTTATAAAATTAATTTAGTGCATAAATAATAGAATTATAATTTTAATAATCCTAATTATAAATATAAATAGATTAATTTGATTAAGAAAAGAATTAATATTTAAGTAATCATTAATATTAATAAAAATAAACCGATAAAATAAAGGAAGAAAATTTATAATAAGAAATGAAAATTTAATAATTATAATTTGAATTTAAAGAGATTCAAGAAAAATAATAAGCTATTATAAATCAAATACAGGACATCTAAAAACTTAATAATAGTATAAATAATCTCTAAATAAGTATAGATAATCATTAAAACAAAGTAGATAATGAAATAGATTAATAAAAATAGCAAATTTTATTAATGAAAGATTAATAAAAGTAATTAGAAGAAAAATATGAAATAATATATTACAAAACTAATGAGGATAATAAAAATAATTATTATAACGAATAAAAAAATCAATAAATTTTTTAATCTTTATAAGAAGTTTAGCAAAAATAGAAAGAATAAATTAATGAAAATTAAATATTTTTAAATAAATATTAGATTTTAGAAAAATAGATAAACTAGAATTAAGAAAATATTTAACAAATTAATAATTAAATAGAAGAAATGTAAAAAGAATAATAACAAATAAAATAAAATATCTTAAATAACTTAAAAAAAGAAGTTAAATAACATGTAATTTAAGAAGTTTAAAATAGCTTGTAGTAAATTTAATCAACTAGCAATATTTCTAATAATGAGTAATAATAAGGACTTAATGAAAGAATTTACGATACTCTTTAATTTTAAAAATTAGAATAATAATTAGTAGATTAAATTGAATGTCTAAATAATAAATTAGAAAATATTAAAGATGAATCAAAATAAAATAAAGAAATTTAAAAACAATTTATAATTAAAAATGAATTCGAATAAATAGTGGAAAATAAATTATTAGTTTAATAACATTTTATCAATGAATATTAAGAAAATTAAAATAAACAAATAATTTAAATGCAATAAAATTTAGAATTAAAAATTTAATAGTTAAAATAATAATAATAATAAGAATTAGAATAAAGGATATAAGATATTAACTCAAATGTAAATTATATTTTAAATATTAATAGGATTAATTAGAATAAATGAGATAATTAAAATAATTAATTGAAAGATAAAATGAAGATTAATAATAAATAAAATAAAAAATGGATTTATAATATTAATAATAAATATAAATCAATTAAGATCATTAAAGTAAAATATAATATTTAGATAAGAATAATTAAGATAATTAATAATAAATTGAATATGTCAAATAATAATAAAATAAACAATCAATATTATAAGAAGAATTATAACAAGAATTATTAGAAATGTAAAAGGAAATTCAATAAACTAAAGATGAATTAAAATAACAAATATTAACTAGTGAAAATAATAATAACTAACAATTATATTCCGAATAATATGAAATTTTGTAAACTGAAGTAAGAAATCACAAAAAAAAGATAGAAGAAATACAAATATAAAATTAGCAATAGATAAATATTCAAAACACTATGATAAAACTTAATTATCCATAACAATTATAATATTTGTAAAATAATCAAACAACCAAACAAATAACTAACAAAAAATATAACTCACCTTTCAATATAGATTATGAAAATGATTACATTTAATAAAATACCAATGAAAATAATAATATTAACATCAATAATAATAATAATTAAATAAATAATATTAATATCAATAATAATAATAATAATAATAATAAAGCAAAAAATAAATTTAAATCTCCATTGGAAATGAATTATTTATCAAATGAATTTGAATAAATTCACCTTCCAATCTATTAAATGTAATAGAAATAATAATATAAAATAATGAACAATTATTATATAAACACTAATTTAAACTAATCAACAAATTACTTCGATCCTCAACAATCCTAGCATAACTAGGCAGTGAAACAAAAAAACAATTCAAATTTATATGAAAAATTTATATCTAAATATCAACATTAGAATCCAATAGATACTTATTAACAATTTAATTTAAATTTAATATCTAGAATCCAAACAAGTATAAGCTAATTCAAATCTGATTTGAATAACATAAAATTAGGGTGCTTGAATGAAAACGCCATTATTTTTGAAAACTTAGACTTAAAAGTGATATAAAAAGTTTAAGGGTCTAAAAACAAGATAGTATTACAGATAATAATAATGAAGAAGTATAATTTAAATAATTAATATGAAATGAAGAATGTAGAATTATGTTTAAAACATAATATGAATGATGGGGAGAAGATAAGTAAGTAAGAAGTAGGAGATTTAAAATATCAGATATAAATTAAGAGAGAAGAAGAATTAAATGACTTTGTATTTATTCATCTCAAATATGAACAACAATTCAAGTAATAACTAATCGCACTTCCTATAGGCTGTATGATAAATCGATTTTATTACTTTATTCCAATAGATGCATTTCAATTCAAAACTGATTGGAATAATTGCTCTCATAATATCTTCACAGGCAACATCGCATATTTTAATCAGGCAGTGTTAATCAATGTTAGAAATGATTTGTTCAAATATTTCCCTAATCTCATTCCTATTTCAGATCAGTCTAAAGGTAATTCATATCATCATTATCATAATCATATTTTTATTTTATCTAATTATTATATTATTATCAATATTTAGATATTGCTAAGTTAGCTGCCAAGGTTTAGTTGTTTTCATATAATTATCTTCTTAAGTTTATATTCAATTCCAAATAAATGGTAATACAAATTGCAAGTTTCAAAGATAATCTTGAGCCTTACATTTAATTGTAAATTAATACTCTATAGTTTCTATTTAATTAAATTTGAATAAATTTATTATTAGTTTTCTATATTAATTTATTATATATTTAATCAATCAATTCAAAGCTTCCATTATTTCAATTATTATTTCGATTATTTTGATTATAACTTATACGAAATAATTTATTCCATTTTTAATTGTTTAAATTTTCTATTCATAATTTATTTTTTGCGTTTATCTATTTAACATTTATATTTTATGATTTGTTTTTTATTGCTAGACCATTGCTATCAATGTATCATGATTTTTAACAACAAAATAAATTATCGAGATAAAAAATATTTAGTTTAATTTATATCTATTTTTTAAATTATTCTTAACATTTATAATTATAATTACTGCTAAAAATACTTCATAATTATCTTTTATAAAAATGTCTAGAATTAATTAAAAAAAAGGAAAATATTAATTAATAAAAATTGGTAAATCAGCCTGTAATTAATTTTAAATATTAAGTTATTTTATAGAAATAACAATGAAACTAAAAATATTTATATAAAAGATAAAAGATCCTAAAAATTAAAATCCTTTGATTTAAAATCTCTTAGTGGTATAATTATAAAGCTTTTAACTATTTAGAGTAATCAAACAAGTAGTAAAAATAAAAAAATTTAAATATTCTGAAACTTAAATCATAAAAATTATAGAAAAGTATTAGAGATTTAATTAGAAAATTATAAGAGATATAGATTTATATAGATAAATAAGTAGATTTTGTTTATATAAGAAATGATTAGTAAAAATCAAATAATATTTAAATTAGATGGGACAAAATTGTTCATAATCTTGCATTTAAGATCATGTAATCTAAAAAAATAACTTAAAGGAACGGAGCATTAAAATAGAGGGTTATATTTCTGATTTTGATCAATATCCTCCCGTTGATGTTAAAAATAAAATCAATTCTTATTTTCCTTATCCTTTATTTGTTCAAGAAACTTTACAAAAAATCAAAACCAATGTAATATTCAACCAAAAATATAAAAATCAAGAAGTTTCATTTAGTTAATAAAAAAACAAAACTATAAACAATAAAGAAAATTTGTTTGAAAAAGATAAAGATAATCCAATCGAATAATTATCATAATAATCATAATAAAATAAATAAGAAGAATACTATTTTGAGTATCAAGATGGAAGTATTTTTAGTGGAACATATCAGAATGGATCGAAATAAGGATATGGAAAATATTACAATAGTAAGGAAGATTTTTTTTATGAAGGAGAATTTGAAAAGGATTAAATGACTGGATAAGGATTATTAATTAAATAAAATAGGAATTATTATAAAGGATAATTTAATGAAGGTGAGTTGAATGGATATGGGGAATTTATGGATTTTTAGAATAATAGTTGTTATAAAGGACAACTTTAATAAGGAATTAAAAATGGATTAGGCTGGTTTGTTAATTTAGACTTTAAATATTATGGATAATTTTTTTAAGATTAAAAATAAGGCCATGGAGAAATATATTTCTAAGATTCTTCATATTATGTTGGATAGTTTGAAAATGATTATATCAATGGATATGGACATTATTTTTATGCTAACTAATCTTAATGTAAAGCAAATTTTAAGGATGGACAACTTAATGGTATTAAAAAATATAACAACAACAATAATAATATTTTAAATAATAAAAATAATAATATTAATAACAATAAAATATTAATAAATAATAATAATAAAAACAATACTAAAAATGATTAAAATAATAAATATATTGAATTGAAGGATACGGAGAGTTCAGATGGAAAGAAGGATAAGAATATAAAGGAAACTATGTGAATAATGAGAAGGAAGGAGAAGGGACATTTTATTGGCCAGATGGAAGATCACTGAAAATCCAATGGAAAAATGGACTATAAAATGGAATAGGAATATATACAAATACTGCAGGAATATAAAGATAAGGTTAATGGAATAATGGAATACGTATCAAATGGCTAGAATGATTTATATTATTATTTATATATATTTTAGTATAAGATTTAAATTATAAATATTTAAGATATTAAAAAATATGAGTAAAATAAATTAAGACCAGTTGAGAGCTTATATTAATGACTTGATCACTACAAAGAAGGATAGAAAATTCGTAGAAACAGTGGAATTGCAAATCGGATTAAAAGATTATGATCCTGAAAAAGACAAAAGATTCTAAGGTTCAATAAGACTTCCTAATGTTCCTAAGCCAAGAATGAGAGTATGCATAGTGGGTAATGCGATGCATTGTCAACAAGCAAAAGAAGCCAATGTGGATTGGATTGATGTGGAGGGATTAAAGAAATTCA
>Ga0315908_10004373_pt1 | contig 10181 bp, 6 predicted proteins | sample LakEriMetagenome_12_FD_203520 | JGI IMG/M metagenome (GOLD analysis project Ga0315908, IMG submission 203520) | Freshwater fungal communities from buoy surface, Lake Erie, Ohio, United States - Buoy 4 MA124 | ecosystem: Environmental > Aquatic > Freshwater > Lake > Lake biofilm | place: USA...
GCCCTTTTGGGTCGTATGCCTTCAGCGGTAGGGTACCAACCTACCTTGGCTACCGAGATGGGAGCGATGCAAGAGCGTATTACCTCAACCAACAAAGGATCTATTACTTCTGTACAAGCGGTTTACGTACCTGCAGATGACTTAACTGATCCAGCGCCAGCCACTACCTTTGCGCACTTAGATGCCACTACGGTATTGTCTCGTAAAATTGCTGAGTTGGGTATTTACCCTGCAGTAGATCCATTGGATTCTACTTCTCGTATCCTAACACCACAAATCTTAGGCGCTGAGCACTACGATTGCGCTCAACGTGTAAAAGAAATCCTTCAGAAATACAAACAATTGCAAGACATCATCGCCATCTTAGGGATGGAGGAGTTGTCAGAAGAAGATAAATTATCGGTTTCTAGAGCGCGTCGTGTACAACGTTTCTTGTCACAACCGTTTCACGTAGCCGAGCAATTTACCGGTATTCCAGGCGTATTGGTTGACATCAAAGACACCATCAAAGGATTCAACATGATCATAGACGGCGAATTGGATCACTTGCCAGAAGCCGCTTTCAACTTGAAAGGAACCATCGAAGACGCCATCGAAGCGGGAGAAAAAATGTTGGCGGAAGCATAAATCAAGCAAAGCTTGATAAACTTCAAAAAAGTAAAATCTCAAATCCCAAAATGGAATTTGGAATTTTAAAATTTGGAATTTATAAAGAGAAATTATGATTTTAGAAATAGTATCACCCGAAGCCAAATTGTTCCAAGGCGAAGTTAGTTCGGTTTCCTTGCCTGGCGTTGATGGAAGTTTCCAGTTGTTAAACCAGCACGCGCCCATCGTTTCAACCCTTAAAGAAGGAAGCGTAAAAATCACGGCGACTCAGTTTCATTTTGAAAAAGAAAGTGAAGGCAAATTTGCCAAAATCAACGAGCAAAATTACAGCTTGGCGATCAGTTCGGGAACCATCGAAATGAAAGACAACAAAGTAATCGTCTTGGTGGACTAATTTCTTTCTCACATAAACATATACGCCCAACACTAGTTGGGCGTTTTTTTTTGAAGCTCATCCGGCTTACTGTTCCTATCTTTTTCCTGGAACGCCCAGGAAAAAGGATATCCACGGCAATCCGGGCTAGTAATAATAATTCTATCCCATTGGTTTGAATTCGGTAAATTTGTCCCATGAAGCTTCCAAAATCCTTATCCGATAAACTGCAACAGCGTGCTCAACAACATGCCTTACGCGCGTTGTCGGCGCCCAAAACCGGAGTCGATTTTGCTTCCAACGATTATATAGGATTTGCCACCAATACCCAACTGTTTTCCAATACCCACCAATTTTTAGTCGATCACGGCTATACACAAAATGGCGCCACAGGCTCGCGTTTACTCACGGGAAATCATGCATTGTATGCCCTATCAGAGCAAAAAATTGCCCAGTTTCACCAAGCCGAATCGGCTTTGTTATTCAATTCGGGTTACGATGCCAATGTGGGATTTTTTGGTGCCGTACCCCAAAAAGGCGATATTATTTTATACGACGAACTCTGCCATGCCTCTATTCGCGACGGCATTCGCTTGTCACACGCCAAATCATTCAAATTCCAACACAACGATACCGAAGATCTAGATCGATTAATTTCCAAATTCCAAATTCCAAATTCCAATCCGAATTTTCGGGACCAAATTCCAACCATTTACCTTGTTACAGAAGCGGTCTTTTCAATGGATGGCGATTCGCCTCCGCTGGACGCAATCGTGCAATTAGCCGAAAAATATGGCGCCTATTTAGTGGTCGATGAAGCCCACGCGCTTGGGGTTTTTGGCAATCAGGGCGAAGGATTGACTCAGCAGTTGCAGTTACAAGATAAAATCTTTGCCCGTATCGTTACTTTTGGCAAAGGTTTAGGTTGTCACGGCGCAGCCATTTTGGGTAGTACCCATTTGCAGCAGTATTTGGTTAATTTTGCCCGCAGTTTCATCTACACCACCGGACTATCGCCACATGCCGTAGCCACGGTGCTCATGGCTTATAATCAGCTGGAAAAAGCACCCGATCAGCTTCAGCAGTTGCGCGATAACATTCAATTTTTCAATCAGGAAAAAGTACAAGCCGGACTCAAGCCGCTGTTTGTGTATAGCAAATCGGCCATTCAATCGGCCATCCTCCCAGGAAATCAAAACGTAAAATACATAGCCCAACAACTGCAAGAAGCCGGTTTTGACGTCCGCGCCATTCTTTCTCCCACCGTTCCGGAAGGCCAAGAACGTCTGCGGTTTTGTTTGCACAGTTACAACACACACAGCCAAATTCAAGCCGTATTGCAGCAGTTGAGCCAGTTGGTCTTTCATGCAAATTAGTTTAGAAAGCGCTTGTAATTTCACCTATTGGTTGTGTACTTTTACAATTCTTAAAAATCCTAACCATGGCTCAAAAACAACGTAAATTATTTGTTACAGGCATTGGCACCGATGTAGGCAAAACCATTGCCGCTGCTATCCTTACCCAAGCCCTTGAAGCCGATTATTGGAAACCCATTCAAGCCGGTGATTTGGATCACTCAGATAGTAGAAAAATAAAATCCCAAATTTCAAATTCCAAATCCCAAATTTTGGAGAACAGTTACCAATTGAATACCCCTGCCAGTCCACATTTTTCTGCCCAATTGGATGGCATTACTATAGATCTCAACCACATTAAAGAACCCAAAACCAGCAATCATTTGGTGATTGAAGGTGCAGGGGGATTATTGGTCCCACTCAACGACACCGATTGCATCATCGATTTAATTCAAAAAGACTACGAAGTCATTTTGATTTCCCGTCATTATTTGGGGAGCATCAACCACACGCTTCTTAGTTTGGAAACCTTGAAAAATAAAAATATTCCTTGCGCCGGGATCATTTTTTCGGGCGACGAAAATCCCGCTACCGAATCGATTATTTTGGCCAAATCAGGCGTGAAATGCCTCGGCCGAATCGAAAATGAACCCTACTTTGATGCCAACGTAATTGCCTATTATGCCGATAAATTTAAAGAGGCGCTCACAAATATGTAATACCATATTCTAAATCTCAATCCCGAGACTTTGGGACCAATTCCAAAATCAACAATCAACAATCAACAATCAACAATCGCTAATCCCATGAGCCTATCCCAACGCGACCAGCAACACAATTGGCATCCCTACACCCAACACAAAACGAGTTTGCCTGCAGTGGCGATTGTCAAGGGCGAAGGCGCGTTGTTGTGGGACGAAGACGGGAAAGAATACATAGATGCCATTGCTTCCTGGTGGGTGAATCCGTTTGGGCACAGCAACCGTTATTTGGCCGATGCAATTTACAAACAGCTGACTACACTTGAACACGTTTTGTTTGGTGGTTTTACCCACGAACCTGCGGTAGTTTTGTCAGAGAAGTTGATGCGCATTTTACCGTCCAATCAAGCTAAATTGTTTTATTCAGATAACGGTTCTACGGCCGTAGAAGTAGCCATCAAAGTGGCGTTGCAATACCATTACAACCAAGGCTTGCCCAAGACCAAAATTTTGGCTTTCGAGAATGCTTTTCACGGCGATACCTTTGCCGCTATGGCCGCCAGCGGCATATCCTTTTTTACCGAAGCTTTTCAAGGCTCATTACTCGAAGTGGTGCGCGTGCCATTGCCTTCGGCCGGCAATGAAGAAGCCGCGTATGCCCTTTTTGAACAACAAGTACAAACGGGCGAATTTGCGGCCTTTATCTTTGAACCGTTGGTGCAAGGCGCAGCCGGCATGCTCATGTATGAAGCCGCTGAGTTGGATCGCTACATTCGTTTATGTAAACAACAGCAAGTACTCACAATCGCCGACGAGGTCATGACAGGCTTTGGCAAAACCGGCCGAAATTTCGCCTGCGATTACTTGACCCAACAACCCGATATGCTGTGTTTGTCTAAAGCCTTAACAGGCGGAACCATTCCCATGGCAATCACCTCGTTTACCCAAGAAATTTTTAATGCGTTTTATAGCGAGGACACCCACAAAGCCTTGTTTCATGGGCATACGTTTACGGCAAATCCCACCGGTTGTGCTGCCGCGATTGCCAGCTTGGAATTGTTGGAATCGGCCTTGATGCAAGAGCAAATTCAAGCAGTTCATACCCAACATCTTCAGTTTCAACAAAAAATGCAGGCTCATCCGCGCGTAAAAACTACCCGGGTTTTGGGCGTAATTTTTGCCTTAGAAATCAAAACCAAAAGTGACCAAGCCTATTATGGCCAGCTGCGCAACAACTTATATGCTTATTTTCTAGAAAACGGCGTTGTTTTGAGACCCGTGGGATCCACCATTTATATCTTACCGCCCTACATCATCACGGCAGAACAGCTCCAAAAAATTTACCAAGTCATTGAAAATGCATTGGTTGAGGTGCAGGAGTAAGGTAGGCTGATATTTTTCTTCGGCTACGTCCAAAACTTTGCGACCTTTGCAACAAATAATTCCTGTGCAAACACCTGTTTCCATTACCGCGCTCGCTTCAGTTTCTCCTTTGGGACATCGTCCGGAAGAGATCTGGCAGCACTATGTTTCGCCCAAACATCACCTACGTTTGGCAGATTTTGGCAGCCGGGAAGCCTATGCCGGTTTTTTGAATTCAACTACTCAAACCTGGGTCAATCAGCTGCGGGAAGAAAATCCAAATTACCATTCGCTCGATAAATCGGTGATCAATGCCCTTGCGGTTTCCAGAATGGCGGTGCAAAAGGCGCAATGGAAAGCAGAAGATTCTTTTGGAATAAACTTTGGATCTTCGCGTGGGGCTACCACTTTGTTTGAACACTATCATGCCGATTTTTTGAAAAATAAATCCGCCCACACCCTGAGTTCGCCTACTACAACCTTAGGAAATATATCTTCTTGGATTGCCCAAGATTTGCAAACCCAAGGACCAGAAATTTCGCATTCCATTACCTGTTCAACCGGTTTCCATGCGGTACTCAATGGCATTGCTTGGCTGCAATCGGGCATGGCCAATCAGTTTTTGGTGGGTGCCAGTGAAGCACCACTCACCGATTTTACTGTGGCACAAATGCAGGCCATGAAAATATACGCGCGCGAAAATCAAGACTATCCCTGTCGATCCTTGGATTTGTCCAAAACGGCCAATTCGATGGTGTTGGGCGAAGGAGCGGTAGCCTGTTGTTTAGAATTGGGCGAAAAATCAACGGCCTTGGCCACTATTTTAGGAATTGGATATGCCACCGAATTATTGGCGCACAACGTCTCGATTACCGCTGAGGCCGATTGCTTTCAAAAATCCATGCAGATGGCGATGCAAGGGCATGATCCCGATTCGATTGATGCCATTATTCTGCATGCGCCGGGAACCCTAAAAGGCGACAGCGCCGAATACAAAGCCGTGCAAAAAGTGTTTGGCGAATCATTGCCGCTGCTCACTTCCAACAAATGGAAAATAGGCCACAGCTTAGGGGCTTCTGGCTTACTTAGTTTGGAATTGGCTGTGTTGATGCTGCAACATCAAGTATTTATTTCGGTTCCGTATTTACCGGCAATTAAAACAACAAAACCTTTGCAAAAAATGCTAATCAATGCGGTAGGTTTTGGCGGTAATGCTGTGAGTATCTTGGTGGGGAAACCCTAATTTTCTTTTTCTAAGGCCATCGCTTTTTCGTAAATCCAATCGCTTTCCCAGCCTTTGCGCAAAAAGTAATCGCAAAACTTTTTTCGCTTTTTCAGGCTGTTTTTCTCGGTGAGTGATTCCCAAAAACGACGAGAAATTTGCTCAAAGGTCTCGGTATATTCATGAGCGGGAATTTCTTTGATCGCTTTGCCAACAAGGTAAGCCGAGATTTTTCGCAGTTTCAGTTCCTGACTAATTCTATTTTTCCCCCATTTTTTTTGATGAAACTTACTGATGGCAAACAAACAAGCAAATCGTTCCTCGTTGAGGTAATTGTTTGCGATTAAGTAGGCAATGGCTTCCCCAATTTCTTGACTGCTTAGTTTGAAGCTGTATAGTTTGGATTCCACTTCTTGGTGACAACGTTCTTGGTAGGCGCAAAAATGCTCGATTTTTCGGAGTGCATCTTTGTAGGAAATAGGAGCTGTTGAATCCAAAATGGGGTAGAGATTTGTTTATAATTATCTGGGTTAAAATTATTGAATTTCTGCAAATTAGCTTTATTTTTGTTGGCCCCAATTCGACAAACACAAAGACACCCAATTACCTGTATATGAAACTCAAATGTAGTGTAGTTTTTTTACTGTTTTGTTTTTCGATCAATGGCTATGCGCAATTGTTGCAATGGAACACCTATGGCAACACGGGAACAGAACTCACAGAACCCAGTGTATTCAATAATGTCAATATCTCTTCTGCTGATTTAACTTTTGGGGCTGGAATTACTCCATTAGGAAATGGCTTTCGTTTTGGGGGTACCAGCTGGTTTGATACCGGCAATACGGTCGGAGGAAATACCATAACCGAGGCCATTGCGGGAAACAATTACATTCAATTTGTAGTCACGCCTAATTTTAATTACGCGTTTACTCCTACCTCATTTGTATTTAGTTGGGGAAGATCAGGAACGGGTCCTGTTAATTTGGCCTTGCGATCTTCTGTTGACGGTTATACCACAAACTTGGGGGTCGTTACTGGACTTACCTCTTTAAGCAATGGAAATACCATAACCATTTCTGGTTTAACCAATCTGAGTACAGCCACTACTTTTCGGGTCTATGGATACGGCGGAACGGGTACGGGAGGCACGGGTGGATTTGATCAATCGGCTCCAGCACCTGGAATAATAAACGTTCAATTAAACGGAACAACACAATCACTCGGGCCCATGTCTGTTACTTCAGGCGATTGGAATGTGGCGAGCACTTGGTCGACCAATGCGGTGCCTACTGCAACAGACAATGTGATTATTTCATTGGGTCACACCGTTCATACTTCCACCGCACTCACTCGAACAGGGACAACCCGTGTTTTTGGGGCTTTTGAATTGCGACAAGGGGGCTTTGCTTCAGGCACCGATTTTACATACATGAACACCACGGCCGCCCTGAATTTTAATACGTCAAGTACCTATGGCGTGGCCAATAACCACGTCTATTGGCCGGTGACCAACGGACCCAATAATGTAGCAGTACTCGCAGGGGGAATAGCCATGACTTCTACCAATCGTACGATTGGGGGTACGTTTTCCACAGCCGCTGGCGTTACATTAAATACAAGCACACTCTTGCTAAACGGCACCTGCCGAATTGATAGTGGCGGGTTTTTTCTTTCTGCGCCCGTTTATGGTTCGGCCTCTATTTTAGTATATAATCCTTCGGGAGTGTATGGTCGTGGATTCGAATGGAGCGCATCGGGCGCAGGAATCATCGGCACCACGCCGGGCTATCCCAATGCGGTTCAAATTAGCAACACCACCACACTAAACTACATCAATGGAGCTGCAGCAGGAGCCGTTGGGATAAAAGCAATTGCAACTCATTTACTGATTGATGCCGGATCGGCCTTGCACATGAATTTTGGTGCTGTTTCGGCAGGCGGCCCCTTGGTCATTGGCGGCAATTTAATCAATGCTGGGACATTCACCTTAGGAGAGGCCAACGGCGACGATTTTAAATTGGCTGGAAATTTGAGCAATACAGGCACATTTAATGGCAACAACCGCGCGGTATTTTTCACTAAAACAGGCACACAGACAATTTCTTCTTCTTCGGCCCTTACCATTCCTTATGTTGTTTTTCAACCAAGTGCGGGAAGTACAATTGTACAATTGCTGAGCAGCCTCACGGTTTCAGCACCTTTAGGTGGAAATGCCATCAGTTTTAGCATTGCTGCGGACAGTTTTGACATCAACGGAAACACCTTGACTATAGGTTCAACAGGCGTAGCCAATGTGATTTCGGGACCTGGCACGTTTCGAGGCAGCACAACTTCGAATCTTACCCTATTGGGAAGTGGGAGCATTGGCACGTTAAAATTTAACACGACCCCCTCTTCGTCTCTTAATTTAGCGACATTGACTATAAACAGAACCGCGGGCAGTATCGCGGCAGTTATGGGCTCAACCCTAACGATCAATGCCTCCTTAGTTTTGTCAAATGGAATACTGGATGTAGCGAATAATATATTGGCAATTGGACAAAATGCAACCATGATTGGTGGATCCCCCTCCAATTTTATCATTGCCGATAGTTCAGTGGGAACATTAGCTGGAGTTCGAAAATTTGTCAATACACCGGGCACCTATACTTTTCCCATTGGAGACAACGCCGCCTCAGCCGATGGCATGCAATACGCACCTGTTTCTATCACCTTAACAGGCGGCACCTATTCAGGTGCTGGATTTGTTGGTTTCTCGGTAAACGATATCAAAGACCCTGCTCTTGATGCTTCAACCGATTTCATTACCCGTTATTGGGAAATGAAACGGTCGCTTACTAATTTAAATCCAACCAGTTACCAAATAAACAGCACTTACTTCCCCGCCGATGTGGTTGGAAACGAATCGTTGTGTTTGTCTAATCAATGGAGTGGAAGTGCATGGCTCAACAATGGCGTTGCATCGGCAGCGAATACCTTATCCATAGATTGTACACAATTGGTAGCCACTACTCGTGTTACCAAAGGCTACCGCGATCCTGAGATTAATGTAACCCAAGCCGCAACCAATTACTTGAACACCTCGACCTATACGTTTGCCAACACCGGTCTAGGAAATTTCACCGATGTCGTATTTACCATCCAAAATCTTGGACAACAAAATTTAAATCTAGCTGCAGCCACGCTCACAGGTGCTTCAGAGTATAGCATTCTTTCGGCATATGCTAGTCCGGTAGCGGGACATACAGGAACAACTGCCTTTACCATTCGTTTTTACCCACTCACCGCGGGCACATTTACCGCCTCAATTAGCATTCCCAACAACGATCCTTCCGGAGCAGAAAATCCTTATGTGATCAATTTTACAGGAGTTGGATTTTGCCCCGCAGAAACACTTACGGCTACGCCAACAGCTGGACCTGTAGGGACCGAAATTACGCTAACCAATTCGGCCTCATTTTTGCCCAGTATCAGTGCGGCTTTCAATACATTGACTGTTTCAATTATTCCTGTGTCGGCTAATCAAATCAAAGTTTTGGTGCCCGATTTGGCCACTACGGGTTCTGTTGTAATTACTAATTCATTAGGCTGTACAGTAGCCGCGCCATTTACCGTTCTTGATTTTAACGCCAGTAGTTGTCAATCCAATCTCATTTCCCCAGAGTTGTTTTTAAGCGAAGTAACCGACGCTACTGCTGGTGGTCTTTCGTATATAGAAATTTACAACGGTACAGGCGCAACGGTTAATTTAGCTAATTACAGCATCAAAACCGCTAGTAATGGAGGGCTGTACTCAAATACTCTTGGGCTCTCGAATGTCAATTTGGCTAATGGAAACACCTTTGTGATTTCTATAGGCAGTGACGGTTCATGTACCACAGCTGGTGGAGACGGCTCGCTTGCCAATCAGACGGGCTCCATTTCTGGCGGAATCAATTTTGATGTAAACGGCAATGACCACATTGGTTTATTTAAGAATGGAAATTTAATTGATTCTTTTGGGGTATATGGTTCAAACAATTGGGCCGATGGTTTAGGATTAGGTGATCGCGGAGCTACTTTTCGACGCAAACCTACCGGAACTTTGCCCTCTGCTTTGTACGTCGGATCAGATTGGAATATCACAAATTGGGTAGGGACAGGTGTGGCTTCGTGCAGTACCAATGATTATTCCAACATTGGTTTGTACTCCTTTACCTCGACGAGTTTACCTCCGGCAATTATTACACAACCTACGTATACACCTACTTGTAAATCAGCCAGTATCAGCTTTACAGCTGCCGAAGGGTATAATGGTTCGGGCGATGCACAAGAATTGACCTATCAATGGTATGCTGTGGCACCCAATGCAACTACATGGACGGCCTTGACCAACACGGGAATTTACAGCGGAACAACAACAGCTACCTTAGCCCTGAGCGATGTGAGTGGCATTGATGGCTATCAATTTTATTGTCAAGTGCGCGAAAACTTAGCCACCTGCTACACGGCTTCGAATGCGGTAAAAGTGACGGCTACTTCAGCGGTAACTTGGAATGGAGTATCCTGGTCACCAACTG
>Ga0315908_10004374_pt1 | contig 10180 bp, 9 predicted proteins | sample LakEriMetagenome_12_FD_203520 | JGI IMG/M metagenome (GOLD analysis project Ga0315908, IMG submission 203520) | Freshwater fungal communities from buoy surface, Lake Erie, Ohio, United States - Buoy 4 MA124 | ecosystem: Environmental > Aquatic > Freshwater > Lake > Lake biofilm | place: USA...
GAAAACTTACCACGTTTTTAAACGCAACGGGAAATTTAAATTAAAAATAACCCAGTGGTACCGCATGAATTCTACGTTCGAAGGCGAATTAGTAGGCCAAGCCGAAGAAGGCATCGACCAAGTGGCTTGGTTGAATCCAAATCAAGTAAAAGAAGCGCTCACGAATTCCTACGAAAACATCAAGTTATTATTTAAGCATTAATTAAAGGCTTACCGTATTTGGTACCATAAACGAATAATCCCCTTTGTTGCGCATCACATCACGCACTATGGTTGAGGAAATAAAAGCATGTTCGGGTTTGCTAAACAACAAAATAGTTTCAATTTCTTGTAATCTATAGTTGGTTTGCGCAATTGCTTTTTCAAATTCAAAATCGGTGGTATTGCGCAATCCTCTCAAAATAAATTTCGCTCCTTCTCTTTGGCATAAATCGGCTGTAAGTCCTTCGTAGGTGATTACCTTTATTTTGACTTCATGAGCAAACAGCTTGGCGATAAAATCCTTGCGTTGTTCCAACTGGAAAAAATATTTTTTATCCGCATTTACCCCAATGGCAATGATGATTTCGTCAAAGAGTTCCAAACCGCGGTTAATAATATCCACATGTCCCAAGGTTATGGGATCAAATGACCCAGGAAAAACAGCTTTTTTCATAGTAGTTTATGCTAAGGCCAAGTCGATGGCATTACTAAATAAATCAGATAAGGAAATTCCGGCCTCACGGGCTTGTTGTGGAATTAAACTCTCGTTGGTCAATCCGGGAATGGTGTTCATTTCGAGCATGTGTGGTTCGCCATTTACCAATATAAATTCACTGCGGGAGAAGCCTTTCATTTGTAATATTTCGTAGGCTTTTTTGGCAATTGCACCCACTTTTGTAGTCATTTCAGGGCTAATGCGAGCCGGCGTAATTTCTTGTGATTTGCCCAAATATTTAGCCTCGTAATCAAAGAAATCATTTTCGGATACAATTTCAGTAATCGGCAACACCGTAATCACTCCTTTGTAATTGATTACGCCCACCGAAACTTCGGTGCCGTCTAGGAAACTTTCGATGATGATTTCGTTGTCTTCTTTGTAGGCAGTTTCAATGGCTTCCGGTAATTCGTTGGCCACTTTTACTTTAGAAATCCCAAAGCTAGAACCCGATTTATTGGGTTTGACAAAACAAGGCAGTCCAACTTTTTCGATGATTTGTTCAACTGTAAATGCATCACCTTTGTTAAGGTAGAAGGAGGTAGCTGTTTTAATTCCGTAGGGTTTTAAAACCGACAACAAATCACGTTTATTAAAAGTCAAGGCCGCTTGGTAATAATCACAAGAGGTTTGAGGAATACCAAGCAGTTCAAAATAGGCTTGCATCAATCCATCCTCGCCGGGAGTCCCGTGTATGGCATTGAATACGGCATCAAAAGTTATTTTAGATCCATTTATGGCAATCGAAAAATCAGATCGATCCACTGGTAATTCTTGTTCTTGCTCATCAACATACACCCATTTTTCTTTCAAGATGTGGATGCGATAGCCTTTGTATTTGTTGGCATCTAAGTTTTGGTAAACGACATTTCCGCTGGTTAACGAAATTTTATATTCGCTAGAGTACCCACCCATGATTATGGCAATATGCTTCATTTGTTGTGCTTTAGAATAAGAAAATAGCTGCTTAATTTATGACCTGGTGCGCGAGCAGAAGGCAAACAAAAATATCACTTTTTTTGGAATCGAAAGCCTCTAGTATTTTATATATTTGCGGGAAATAAAACGCGACTATGACCCTCAAAGAATATCTAAAATCTAAGGTTTTTGGCACTCAGCTGCTACTTGCAATTGCCTTATTGGCTGTTATTGGATATTTATTTATGCATTGGCTCACCTTTACTACCGATCACGGCCACGAAATCATAGTTCCTGATTTGCGAAAAATGACTGAACAACAGGTTGAAGATGCGGTTGACGAGTTAAATTTAGAATACGTTTTGTTGGATAGTGTGGATTACAACAGTCAATTCCCCAAACATACCGTGGTCGAGCAAGATCCCTTGCCCGGCTCCAAAGTAAAAGTAAACCGTAAAATTTACATCAAGATCAATTCGTCTGGTTTTACCATGGTGCGCATCCCAAATTTGATCGAAAAAACCTACCGCCAAGCCGTACCAACCTTAAAATCTTTGGGGCTTGAAGAAGGAACTATTACTTACAAACCCTATATCGGAAAAGACATGGTGATAGAAATGTCTTGGAACGGTAAAAAATTAAACCCCGGAGACAAAGTATTTAAATCCTCCAAGATTGATTTGGTCTTGGGCGATGGCAATGTAGGCTTTGATGAAACCCAATTGGACACGACTGCTGTTCCAGAACCTACTCCAGAAGATGGACAATAATTTTGAAAGTCCTGAAATAGAAGACGAGTTATTTGAGCATTTTCGATTTGACGTGCCCAAAGGCCAATTACTCTTGCGCATTGACAAGTTCTTAATGAATTTGATTCCCAATGCCACCCGAAATAAGATTCAAACGGCCGCACAAAATGGTGACATCTACGTCAATGATGTGCCAGTAAAATCCAATTACAAGGTAAAACCTTTGGATGTGATCCGTATTTTATTGGCCCATCCACCTTTTGAAAACCGTGTAGATCCCGAAAATATTCCGCTTGATATCGTGTACGAAGACGACACGCTATTGCTCATCAACAAACCTGCAGGCTTAGTAGTGCATCCCGGACACGGAAATTACACCGGTACTTTGGTGAATGCCTTGGCCTATCATTTTGAAAACTTACCCTTAAACAGCAGCGAACGCCCTGGCTTGGTACACCGAATCGATAAAGACACCTCAGGTTTATTGGTGATTGCCAAGACCGAACAGGCCATGACCCATTTGGCCAAACAATTTGAGTTCAAAACATCTGAGCGCGAATACGTGGCTTTGGTTTGGGGCAATGTCAAAGAAGACGAAGGAACCATAGAAGGCAATATTGCCCGACACGTAAAAGATCGCATGCAAATGGCTGTCTTTGCTGATCCCGAAATTGGGAAACCAGCGATTACCCATTACAAAGTGTTGGAACGATTTGGCTATGTAACCTTGGTTTCTTGTATACTAGAGACGGGTCGTACGCACCAAATTCGGGTGCACATGAAACACATCGGTCACCCTTTGTTTAATGACGCGCGCTATGGCGGAGATTTGATTTTAAAAGGAACCACGTTTACCAAATACAAACAGTTTATAGACAACTGTTTTAAAATCTGTCCTAGACAGGCCTTGCATGCCAAAACCTTGGGCTTTGTGCATCCCAAATCGCAAGAAATGCTGCGGTTTAACACCGAACTTCCTACTGATATGCAAGAGTTAATCGAGAAGTGGCGTGGCTATGCCAATTCCAATGCAGCACAACCCGACGAAGAATAAGTTACAACCAACGAAGCATTTTTCGAATGCCCGCCAATTTGTTTTTGTAAGGTGCATAACGCATTGGTAAATCCAGCCAATTGGCTTTGCGCACCATCGATTTGTGGTGTAAAAACGTATCGATGCTGTATTTCCCGTGATAGGCACCGTAACCCGAATGTCCAACACCACCAAAAGGCAAGCGTTTGTTGTTGAACTGAATCACCGTATCGTTTATACAGCCACCCCCAAAGGAAAATTGAGTACTTATTTTTTTGCTGAACGTTATATCGTTGGCAAATACATACAAGGCCAGTGGTTTTTCATAGCGGGCAATGATGGCTTCAATTTCGGTTTCACTTTGGTAACTGATAATGGGTAAAATAGGCCCAAATATTTCGTCTTGCATCAAGGCACTTTCTAGGGTTGGCTCGTTTACCAACGTAGGACTGATGAAATGATCATCGGCATCAACAATTCCGCCGTACAAGATGGTTTGATTTTCGAGTAATTTGATTAATCGGTTGTAATGCGTTTTGTTTACAATTCTTGTGAAATCAGGCGATTGAGCAGCATTAGTACCGTAAGCTTTTTCAATTTCAAGTTGCAAAGCAAGTACCAATTGATCTTTTATTTTGGCATCCACCAACACATAATCGGGGGCAATACAGGTTTGTCCGGCGTTGATAAATTTACCCCAAACAATTCGTTTGGCGGATAACCCAATTTCAGCTGAATGGTGCACAATACAAGGGTTTTTACCGCCTAATTCTAAGGTAGTTGGCGTGAGGTGTTGGGCTGCGGCTTGGGCAACCAATTTACCAACTGCCACACTGCCGGTAAAGAATATATAATCCCAGCGTTGTGAAAGCAATTGGGAGGCTACAGTTGCGTCTCCTTCAATTACCTCAATCCACTCTTTGGGAAATACGTGTCCCATCAAATCGGCGATGATGTTCGAAGTAGTGGGGGTGTGTTCAGAAGGTTTTAGGGTTACTCGATTTCCGGCCGCAAAGGCAGCTATAGCGGGACAAAGTGCCAATTGAAACGGATAATTCCAAGGAGCAATCACCAAAACCGATCCATAGGGTTCTTTCAAGATGTAATCCGTCGAAGGAAAATTGAGTAGCGAAGGCCGTACCCATTTGTGTTTTGTCCAGGACTCTAAATTACCTAACAGTTCTTTGATGACGCTTTTTACGTAATGGGTTTCGGTGAGCACGGCCTCAAAAGCGGGTTTTTTGAAATCCCGGTATAAGGCGTCACAAATGGCATCTTCAGCCAACTCCAATTCATGAAGTAAACGCTTTAAATAAGATTTGCGTTCGGCAATGGATAAATGGACTTGGGGTTTATTCATACTTATAAAATAGCAAAACGGAATCCAAAGTTCAAATCAACTTGTTTGCTGTTCGCCGACATTGCGGTCAAGATGGAGTTTGATCCCATAAAAAAACCACCTAATCTAAACCCTAAACCGGCATTGGTTCCAGAAACATCATTGGTTGAAAGGGGTAAATAGGCCTCAAAAAAACCGATGCCAAAACGGGGCGTAACGGAATAAATGGTTTGCGCTGCTATTTGATTATTACCCGAATTATCATTTAATTTTTGTTGGGTAAAAAAGGTTAGGTTTAATTTTGAAATCAGGTGAACGTCTGCATAGAGATTAAAGGTCGTAGGTAAACTCACTTTAAAATCTTTGTTTGATTTAATTTCTGTAAACTCTATGTTTCCTTGATTATGTTCATCAATTAAATGTTGTCTGATCGCGGGAATGTCTTCAACTCCATCAAAGAAATTTAATACAAGTTCCTGATCTCCAATAATTTTTAATTTATAATCGGTACTTACATTGTTGTTATCATTAAAAGTTAATGCCCCCAAATTCATAATCGAAGCCCCCACTTTTAGTTTGTAAGAATTGCCTTTTTTGAGTTGGTAATCCACCCCAATGTCAGCCGCTAATCCATCAAAGTTACCATATATAGAATTGGTGTATTGTTGGCTATTTGTAAATTCTTGTGCTAAACTCCCTGAATAAGCAAAGTTTACATTGGCTTCAGTATTTTTTAAAACTAAATCATCATTCTCATTTCTTACTACTTTGCCATCAAAATTTCCAATTCCCATGTTGGCATAGGTCCCCGGAAACAACATCTTAATATTTAAACCGGCGTTGAGTAATCCTTTTTCATTTTCCCATACTTTACGCGCTACGCCAAATCCCACTTCACCCCAAACGGTGCCATTAAAACGTTGGTTGGACAAACTTCTAATTACCTCACCCAAACCATTTGTTGGAAGTTGGTGTACATCACTGCCAGTAAGGTAACTAGCCAACAGAGGGTTTACATTTAAAACTCCGGCATTAATAAAGGCTTTAGAGGTAATCGCAAAACGCCATTTTAATAAACGCACGGCCACACCAGGTCCTATAATTTGGTTACTGAACGTAAAATTAATAGGTTTATTTCCTGCTAAAAGTAGGTCTTCGGTATTGGTGTCGTCTAATAAATCATTGAACCCTACTTTGTTGTTGGCCACACTCATACTCGAAGACAACAATTGAATTTCGAAGTGGTTGTTTAAATTGGCTAATTCCGACGGATTTACTTCCATATTTATGATTCCCACTCGTTTGGAAGTAGAGATTCCAGCAAAATGTTCTTGAGCGTTTGTCAGTTGGGCTACAAGAATCGAAATAATAAAAATTAATTTTTTCATTGGTACATAAAATTTGATGATACAATCTTTAAAAAAACCAAGGTAAATATATACATTATTGTTTATCAACCACATCCCAAATTACATCGGGTGGAGTGGGGGCGGTAATGTCGATCATTTCTTTTGAAACAGGGTGCGTAAATACCAATTTTCTGGCATGCAAATGAATGCCGCCGTCGGGATTGCTGCGGTCAAATCCGTATTTTAAATCGCCTTTTATGGGGCAACCTATGGCCGCCAACTGCGCTCTAATTTGGTGGTGTCTGCCTGTATGCAGCTGGATTTCAAGTGCATAATAAGCATTTAATTTTTGAATAATTTGGTAATCAAGAACCGCCATTTTGCTGTTGGGTACTTCCTTGGTGTGGGCTTTGGAAGTATTGTTTTTTTCGTTTCGGCTGATGTAATGTTGCAAGGTATCGGCTGCTCTTGGCGGCTCGTTTTTAACTACAGCCCAATAGGTTTTTTGGGTTTGTCTAGAACTAAACAATTCGTTTAATCGTGCCAGTGCTTTAGAGGTTTTGGCAAAGACCACAATGCCTGAAGTGGGTCTGTCCAAGCGGTGTACCACGCCCAAAAATACGGCACCCGGTTTTTGGTATTTGTGTTTGATGTATTCTTTTACTACCTCTGACAACGGAACATCACCGGTTTTATCGCCTTGTACAATATCGCCCACGCGTTTGTTTACGATGATCAAGTGATTGTCTTCGTGTATCACTTGTAAATTAGTTGGAGTCGAAAGTAGCTTCAATGGGTTTAGTATTGTTCGCTCGCGTTGGGGAAATCTTTTGATTTCACGTCTTCCACATATTGACCAATGGCTTGGGTCATTTGTTGGTATAGATTCAAATAACGGCGTAAAAATCGGGGACTAAATTCATTGTTCATGCCCAACATGTCGTGTATTACCAATACTTGGCCGTCAACGCCACTTCCTGCACCAATTCCAATTACCGGAATAGAAATGCTTTCGGCAACTTTTTGAGCCAAATGTGCCGGTATTTTTTCCAATACCAAGGCAAAACATCCCAGTTTTTCGATGAGTATGGCGTCTTCAATCAATTTTTCGGCTTCGGCCTCTTCTTTGGCGCGCACGGTGTAGGTACCAAATTTGTAGATGGATTGCGGGGTTAAACCCAAGTGTCCCATAACCGGAATTCCGGCGTTGAGTATTTTTTTGATGGAATCTTTGATTTCGCTTCCGCCTTCTAATTTTACAGCATGTCCGCCGCTTTCTTTCATGATGCGAATGGCTGAGCGTAAGGCTTCTTTAGAATCCGATTGGTAACTCCCAAACGGCAAATCGACTACGATTAAAGCCCGTTCAGCAGCACGTACCACACCCGAAGCGTGGTAAATCATTTGGTCAAGGGTAATGGGTAATGTGGTTTCGTGTCCTGCCATTACATTACTGGCCGAGTCGCCCACCAAAATTACATCAACACCAGCCGTATCGACAATTTTTGCCATGGTGTAATCATAGGCCGTAAGCATGGAGATTTTTTCTCCATTGGCTTTCATATCAATTAGGGATTTGGTAGTAACTCGTTTGTAATCTTTTTTGGCGACAGACATAGGAATTGAATTTAAGTCCGTAAAAGTACAAAACTAATGTATTGATTAAACGATAAAGTACGTGGTACAAATAGGAAGTAAACCTAAAAGTAGGTTTAACCCATTTCGTTCTCCATCAATGGGCCATTAACAATCGGCTACGTTCACCGCAACGGCTAAGCCTCCTTCAGAGGTTTCTTTATATTTGGCATTCATGTCCTTGGCCGTTTGCCACATGGTGTCAATTACTTTATCCAAAGGCACTTTGGCATTTTTGGCATCTGTTTCTAAAGCCAATTCGGCTGCGTTGATGGCTTTTATGGCGCCCATCGTGTTGCGTTCAATGCACGGAATTTGCACCAATCCACCTATCGGATCGCAGGTAAGGCCCAAGTGGTGCTCCATGGCTATTTCGGCCGCCATCAAAACTTGGTCGGAGGTGCCGCCCATTACTTCGCACAGAGCAGCAGCTGCCATTGCTGAAGAAACGCCTATTTCGGCCTGACAGCCGCCCATAGCTGCCGATATGGTAGCGCCTTTTTTGAAGATGCTGCCAATTTCGCCGGCCACCAATAAAAATTGTTTGATTTCTTTTTCGCCAGCCTGGTGATTCTCGATTACTAAATAGTACATCAATACCGCAGGAATTACCCCAGCACTGCCATTGGTGGGCGCAGTAACTACGCGACCCAAAGCGGCATTGACTTCGTTGACTGCCAAGGCAAAACAAGAAACCCATTTCAGGATTTGTCTAAATTTTACTTCGGTTTTGCGGATGCATTCCAACCATTCTTGTGGCGAATGGTAATTGGATAAACCAATCAAACCTTGGTGCATGTCAAACGCCCTGCGGCGCACGTTCAATCCACCAGGCAAAATGCCTTCAGAATGACAGCCGATATACATGCATTCGAGCATGGTGTGCCAAATGCGCATCAATTCACTATTTACCTCTGATTCAGGTCGAATCGAGATTTCGTTGGCATACACAATTTGAGCTATGGTTTTTTGTTCACTTTGTGTATAGCGCAACAAATCGTCGGCGGTTTTGACCAAATACGGAAATGCACAGGTTAATTCGAGTCTGTTGGCTGCATTGGATTCGTCTTCTTGCACAATAAATCCACCGCCAATAGAATAATAAGTAGATTCGAATGAAGTAGTATCATTAAAAACTGCTGTAAATCGGATACCGTTGGCATGAAACGGCAAAAAGTTTTTATGAAATAGGATGTCTTGATCAGGCGAGAAGGAAATGGGAAAACTGTTGTCTAGATTTAATTTTCCTGCCGATTGAATTTGTTTGACGATGCGTTCGATGTCTTGCACCGGAATAAATTCGGGATCTTGTCCACTCAAGCCTAGCATTACCGCATAATCGGTGGCATGGCCTTTTCCGGTCAAGGAAAGGGAGCCGTATAATTCGACATAGATACGCGTGGTTTGGTCAAAGCGCTGTGCCGATTTAAGCTCAGCAATAAAAGCCAAGGCAGCGCGCCAAGGTCCCAACGTATGCGAGCTCGATGGGCCTACGCCAATTTTGAGCATATCAAAAACCGAAATACAATGTTCCATGTAAAATCTATTAGTTTGGCAAATATAACGCAAAGCCCTGCAGATTTCCTATAACGATTTCGTAAAATCTAAACCTCGAGCCAAGCCGACATTTTGAGGGTGACTTAACTTCTGTTTTGTGTCATGTTGTCATATTTTTTGGTGACAAATAAGTTGTAAACTGACAATTAAAGTATGGCAGTTGTCTTGGCACAATCCTTGACTATTGGCTAGTCGAGTAATTAAAATTGGACACTCAAAAATTAAAAACATTTAAAATGGGAAAAATAATTGGAATTGACTTAGGTACAACCAACTCATGTGTTTCTGTAATGGAAGGAAACGAAGCGGTAGTAATTCCTAACTCGGAAGGCAAAAGAACTACACCTTCTATCATTGCCTTTGTAGAAGGCGGAGAAATTAAAGTAGGTGATCCTGCCAAAAGACAAGCAGTAACAAACCCTACCAAAACCATCGCGTCAATTAAACGTTTTATGGGAAGAAGTTATGCTGAAACGGCCGAAGAATCAAAACGCGTTCCGTATTCAGTAGTAAAAGGAGACAACAACACACCTCGTGTAGATATCGACGGTCGTTTGTATACCGCGCAAGAATTGTCAGCGATGACCTTGCAAAAAATGAAAAAAACAGCCGAAGACTATTTGGGTCAAACGGTAACGGAAGCAGTTATTACTGTTCCAGCATATTTTAATGATGCACAACGTCAGGCTACGAAAGAGGCTGGTGAAATTGCAGGTCTTAAAGTAATGCGTATCATCAATGAGCCTACTGCTGCGGCTTTGGCTTATGGATTGGACAAAAAAGGACAAGACCAAAAAATTGCGGTATACGATTTAGGTGGAGGTACATTTGATATCTCGATCTTAGAATTGGGTGACGGTGTATTTGAAGTATTGTCAACCAATGGAGACACGCACTTGGGTG
>Ga0315908_10004379_pt1 | contig 10176 bp, 1 predicted proteins | sample LakEriMetagenome_12_FD_203520 | JGI IMG/M metagenome (GOLD analysis project Ga0315908, IMG submission 203520) | Freshwater fungal communities from buoy surface, Lake Erie, Ohio, United States - Buoy 4 MA124 | ecosystem: Environmental > Aquatic > Freshwater > Lake > Lake biofilm | place: USA...
TATCATCATATTATAAATTATTATATCATCATATTATCATATTATTATATTATCATATAATCGTAGTATTATATAATCATATCATCATATTATAAATTATTATATCATCATATTATCATATTATTATATTATCATATAATCGTAGTATTATATAATCATATCATCATATTATAAATTATTATATCATCATATTATCATATTATTATTATTAAAATATAACATATTAATAAATAGGAAAGATTATAATGGGATTGAGTTATTTGGTTGACAATTCAAATAAATCAGCTGTTTAGGTTTATTAAAACAATGAGAAAAACAAATAAAGATTAGTAGTAGGTACTTCTTAATAAGTTACTGATGAATTAAACTTAAAGTTAAAATGTGATAACAAGTTAAAGTTCACTTGTGCCGCCCTTTATCAAATCAGTAAGAAGTTTAAATTGAATTTGACAGGTTAGTTAAACACTTAAAATATGAAAAATAAAGAATCAGGAGTTTGTCCTTTTGTTTGGGGATACACTTTCGATATCAATTTATGAACAATATCTTTTTAGTAACAATAATTTATTTTATTTAAACTATAATTTATTAAATTTAATTTATATTTCTAATCATAATTCAAATAAAATTAATTTAAAATAATCACTATTTTGACTTTGTATTTGATAAAACCCAATCTATATAATCTTAACTTCCCATTTTAAGATCTACTGCAATAAATTCTGGAACTTAATATGGATGATTTTCTTTAACCATTTTGAATATTTCTTCTGCTAAATTTGTTCTACTTTTTAACATTAGAAGTATTTCTTAATCTGAATTTATTTTACCTTCCCAACAATACATACTTTTTACTTAACTGTTTTAACCTATTATAGTTCCACAAGCTATCAATTTGTTTTCTAAAAGTTTTGACAATATCATTTCTGCATTTTATATTGTATTTGTTGTCACATAAAATATAGATAATTCATTACTAAGCATTTTGACCAAATTTTACTGCATTTAGCACAATTGTATTATATTATTATTATTATCATAGAACAAAATTATATTATATTAATTTCTAGAAAAAAGTAAAGTTTAATTAATTAGAAATATATTATTTTTGATTATTTATATTTTTATTATTATAATTTAAGCATTTTACTTATTTTTTTTTTTGAATAAAATTAATTATTTCTTTATTTTTATTTATATTTAGATTTATCACTATTTATTTTACTTTTATAAAATAAGTAATTACTATGATATATATTTATAAAATAAATTATAAAAATATACAATATTATAAATATTTAATTAATGAAGCCATTTAACTAATTTGTATAGAACATAAGAAGTAAATATAATTAAAAATAAAATTAGCTGTGATTGATAGTAAAATAATTTAGTTTTTCAAAAGATTATTAAATTTTAAAAATAGAAATATTTAAAATTTAATTGTTGAAAAAATAACAAGTAAAAATCTGGAATCTGAAAAAAATAACAATTAATAAAATACAAAAAAAAATAAAGAGGATTAATACGATTTATTCTATTATGAAGAAGAAGAATACAGTCTATTATCAAGTCACAAAGAAATTAAAAAAAATAAATTAAGATATTTTTAATAAATATAAAAATAAACATAAGAAATAGATTTTTCAAAAATATTGACTTTCACTTTTATAATTCTTAAAATAGTTCAAGTTTGTATTTAATGTGTGAAATAAAAGCAATTAGACAAATTGGAATTTACAAATGTAATTTAAAATGTTTAAGAGGATAACAATACAATAAATATGGTACAATAATACTATATTTTTAACTATTTTTTTTTATAATAATATTTATAATAGACAATTTATGTTTTTAGCAATTTAGCGCTTCTTATATTTTTTATAAGTTATTTTAAAATATTAAGGTAGTTTTTTTCAGTACCTGAATTAAATAAATATAAATTCAATATAAATTTATGTTACATTTTATTTATTTTGTACTGGAATATTGATACTTATAGATAGTTTTTTAGTTTCATTGATAAATATCTAACAATTTAAGGTAAAAATAAACATAATTTTTAGAATAATTAAAACATAAAAGAACTGAAATAAACCAGCTGTTTATTTTCTTTAATATAATTGTAATGATTTTATTCAATATTGTGAATCTAGTGGTGATAATCAAATCCAATAAAAAGAATAAAGGAGTTGACAGCATTTACAATAACAGGTTTTTTAGGTACAAAGTATATTATTTCTCAATGTTAACTACTCTTACTATCATATGTAATATCTTAATTATGTTTTATTTATGTTAAATTTATTTTAAATTCATTTTAAATTTATATTAAATTTATTTAATTATTTTTTTGTTTTTTTATTTATATAAAATAATTTTAAAATAAAATATAAATATATTATATATTTATAGACTTGATTTCTTTCTATGTTTGTTTCATGTATGAATTTGATAAAATAGCAGAAAAAAATTAATTGGAACTGAAAATAATTCAACTATAGTCTAACAATTATGATCCTTTGCTTAAAAATATTGGAGAAAAAATGAGAATAGACTCTACTGATTATAATAAAATTTATTTGGTTTAATTATATAAAGTGACTGAAAATATGGTTATTGTAATGAATTGGCTTTATTTTGTGTTTTATTATTACGAACTGAAATATTTCAATGCTCAACTTAACTTGTAGCCAGATAATAACTATTTTATGGATAAAAAGCAAATCCAAAATATATTACATGAAATTAACATTTATTGATCATTTATTAATGTTCTATATTATTCTTAACATTTATTAATCATATCACAAATACTCTATATATTTTTAATGATATAACGCATTCAAATATTATAATTATTAATTTCATGTATTAATAATTTGATCTAGATTATTAATCTTCATAATTATAACAATCTTTGACAAATGAAGCTAATAGTAACATTAAAAATAAATTAAAACGCAAGTTATTTAATTTCAAGCCAGTAACACCAGGTTAGTTATCTATTGAATAATAATAAGATTTGCATATGATTAATTTAAATATTTAATCGAAATCCATTACTCAAACTTTAGATCGTATCAATTAAAAGACTAAGCAAATAAAACTTTAACAAAAAAGTATTTATAATAAGAAAGATAAAGAAATAAATCTTTAAAGATATGTAATTCATTTTCTTTATATATAAAGTAAAAATCCTTTGAAAATATTTAGTTAAAGAATGATTAAAAATTTTAATTATTTTAGTTTATAGATTCAGATATTTAGGATTTAAATGAAAGAAGAAAAAGCTGTAATTGTTTAATTTTTGGCTATCATTCCAATAAAATATAAAATTTATAATTATGTAATTTATATAAAATTTTATTTAAGTTTTCGATAAAAGGGTTGTCAATTAATAAAAATATTTAAAGAAATAAAGATAATTTTAATTAAAATAATCATTTAAGAAAATTAACTTCAGTGAAATATATTTAAAATAACAATAATTGATAGAAGAAACAAAATTTTAAAAATAATAGTCAATATTATAAAGTACATATTATTTAATAAATTTTAAAGAATAAAAATAAAATAATTAGATGAAAACTTAATTATTCAGTCCATGAAAGTTATAATAAATCTAAGAAAAAGTTGACAGATACAATGATTTTAAAATAATCATCAGTAAAATAATTATTAATTATCTTAGAATAAAAAGAAGATTAAATAATTAAAAATAAGTTGAATTTATAATATAATTAGTCTTATAAATAAATATAACATAAGAAGGATTTAAAGACGTCGGAGAAAACTTTAATAAATCAATAAAAAGGTGATATTCGTTTATATAATATATCGCCTTAAAAATTTTATTCTAGATAATTTATATTAAAAACTAAAACAAGGTTTGATAGTAATATAGAAATTAAATCTAGTGAATTGATGAAAAAATTAACATTAACATAACAATAAAATTTTTAGATAAATCATTCTTAAAATACGATATAATAAAAAGTAAAATAAAAAATTATAGATTCATAACTGTAATAAAATCAAAAAAAATAATAAGAAACAAATATAAAAATAGATTTATAAAATAAATACGACAGATATTAAATAAAATAGCATATCAATATTCCTTTTTAAAATAAGCAAAATAAAGTAAAAGCAATTAGATAATAATTATAAATATATATAAAAGACAAAGATTTTTATTTCTAAACAAATCAAAAATCAAATAGAGCAAAAAAAAACAACATTTTTAATTAAAAGTATTTTAATTTAATAATATAAGTAATGATTATGAAGCATTTTACTCTTTAACTAGCAGATAAAAAAATATCAAATTTTGATTAATATTTAAATTATTCTGTAAATTAATATAAAATAAAATATTTATTAATAATTAAAATTAAATTTATAAAAAATATAGAATTATAATTTACAAGCTTATAAAATAGAAAATTAAAAATTTAAATGTCAGAAAATAAACTTAAAAGAAGCAAATTATTTTATTAAAAAACTTTTAAAAAAAATTACTTTATAACAAATCGTATATTTTAACAAACTAAAATTTTAAGTTAAATTTGATTAAGAGAATTAAAAGATGAACAATTAAATAAGTTATTAATAAAAAAGATAATTAAATCAAAAAAATATTTAATCTTTCTAATAAATAAGTAATAAAATGAATATTCATGATTTTTTATAAAATAGTTGAATAAATGTAATTGAAAATAATAAATCTTAGAACAAAATATAAATATTTCCGAAAATAAAATTATAGTTAAAATAAAATTTTTAAATTAATTAATAAAATTAATAAATTTATTCATAAAATTAACACAAAATTTAAATAGATTACTCAAAAATTAAAAATAATAATGGAGAGAAAATTTAACAAATATAAAATCAAATATTTAATCCTTAAAAATTTTTTTATGATAAATAAAAATCATAGAAATAAAAAAAATAAAATAAACCATAAATAAGTATAACTGAATATTCAATAGATTATTTTGATAAAAATATTAAAAAAAAATACAATTAAATCAATAATACTTAAATAATAAAGAATTAATTTTTCAATTAAGTTGATAATTTTATTAAAAATAGAGATGAAGATATTTATTTAATCAATATGAAGTAATAAAATGAATTCAATAATATGATAAATTTGTTAAAAATGTTAATAAAAATGACTTTAAATCCTTAAAAAGTAAAAGAATAGATCAATGTTTTATTATAAAAAAATTAAATTCTTAAAAATCTATTATTTTATCAATAAAAGGATGAATTTTATTTAAAATAATAAGATGATTCTTGGATTATTAATATAAATGAATGTTTAAGTAAAATAAAAAAAAATATTATTTAACAGTTTGATGCAGTTTTTGTTTCATTATTTAATCAAGATTTGTTAAGACTTTTGAAAAAATACTTGACTAATTATTAAATAAATTAGGAAAAATAAATGATTTATAATTTCAATAATTTAATATAAAGTAAAGAATAAATTAATTAAAAACTTCATTTTTCTTAAAAATACTTATAAAAATAAGAAATTAATGATTAACTTTAGTAAAATCTATCATGTAAAATAATATTTATTATTTTAAGAAATAGAATAGTATAATGATTTTAATTCAATTTTTAATTAAATAGAAAATTTTGAAATAAAGTTTGGGAAATTTAAGTTCATAAATAATTAATATCTAAAATTAATTGAGTATTATGAAAACATTTAAAATCTTAGAAAACAATTGATAAATTTAACTAAAAAAAATATCGATTAAACGTGAATTATAATATAAATATATATAACAGTAATAATTTTATAAATGAATAAATAAAAATAAGTATTAAAAATAATAATAAGTTTTGTCCTTTTAGTTAAAATATATCTATAATAAAACATACTACCAAATGAGACTTTTTGCAGTGATAACATAAATAAAACATGGACTAGTAAAAATTACACAATTTTAATTGAAAGACAGAGCCTTCATAAGTTACTTCCTCCATTACAATAACCAATTAATTTACTAAATATCACTCAATATGGCGAATTATTTGATGAATCAGTTAATAGAAAATTTTTACTTCGAGGCAATAGAAACAATGAAAGGACTTTAGATGTTAAGATATTTAAAGAAGGGTTTTCTAATAGTCTTATTAGTAATAAAGATGATGATGATATTATCATGGAAACTATTGATTTTAAAGATTTTGATGATTTTCCAGTTATTATTTATAAATTGGATTGAGATTACAATAATTCTAATACTTCTGCTCTTATTTTAGAGTCTGACAGTCAAACTATTTAGTAATATATTTATTAATATCATTATTATTATCATAATTGTTATTATTTTAAAATATTTATAAAATAAGGTTTTTATAAATTTTTATTATTATTTTTATCCTTTAACATATTATTATAATTGTATTCATAATTTCACATAAATTTTTTTTTAACAATAATTTCAAATTAATTAAAAGCTATTTTTAAATTTTCAAACTTGACTGTCCTTTAAGACACTCCTCAGTTCCTGTTTGGAAAAAAAAATACATTTAGCCATTTAAATTATAATTTAAATTTAAAATTTATCATTATGATTATAATTGCAGCATTCATAATTTTAGAAATGATTCAAAACAACATTTAAAAACATTTTATCCGCTTTAAGTGGGGAAATCAATTCCAGGATGATAATAATATAATTAAATTATTAAATCTTTTACAAGAATAATATAAAATAAATAAATTATATTTATTCTAATAGATATTAAATCAAATACTAAAATATTTAATTAATTTGATAAAATGGATAGTAGTGAAATTCAAAAAATAGATTAAGATTATGAAGAATAAATTAATGATGAAATAAATAAAGATAGATACTTTCTTTTACCTATAAGATTTAATAATATTATAGGAAATGAAACAGCATTTGAAATGTTTGAAATTATGAACAATTACTTAAATGAAAGTAAACATGAATTCAAATTAAAACCTGTAAATATTTATTTTAATTCTAGATTTTGCATTAAATCAAATTGAAAAATAAAAATTGGAATTTTTAGATTGATGAAAAATTCTTTACTTAGACTATTAAAACAGATCCTTAATATAACTAATTTACAGAAAGTGAATATTAATTTTTTATAAATCCAAACAAATAATAAGAAATATAAATTAATAAAGATATTGGTTAAGCAACTTAATAAATCAGGAAAAAATAAATAGAGTAAAAAACTTAATAATTTATATTTGAAAATAATTTTATATATTAATTTATTGAGGATTATTAAGTATTATGGTTAAATGTTAATAATGTTATCTAGAATAGATATTTAAACGATTAGCTAAAAATGAAAATCCCAAGAATTCATAATAAATAGTTTCTGAAAAATTATGTTTAAATATTAAAAAAAAGTAACGATTTATATTCGAATAATGAAACTAAAGAAATACAAAAGAAATTAGAAGAATTGGCTAAAGAACATGTGTTTATTAATTACTACAAACAAGAATTATTAGGAAAAGTGAAAAAAACAAGTTTAGCTTAGCGTAAAAATATTGATCATGGAATAGTTATAAATGGATTAATTTAAATTAGTATAGAAGATAAAGAAAAATTTGACAATATAAAAATATAAAATGATAAAAAAAACCAATATTTTGTAAAAATAGATTATTAGTAATAAGGAAAATAATAAAAAATAGATTAACAATTAAAACAACCAGCTGAGTTTGAATAAATTAAATTGTAATAAATATAAAGTCTAAAGACTTTTAAAATATAAGATATTTAATTTGGTTATTTTATCAACAATATTTTCAATTATTTCTACAAACATTCTTAAATTTTAGAATCGCTGGAAATATTATAATATGATTAATTAGGAAAATTGAATAATTAAGATAATATTTTCCAAAAAAGAATTGATTATAATAGTTTCACAAATGAAAATAATGGCCTAGAATTAGCGGTGAATATAATAAACCAAAATGATATACAATCTTATAAAAAGGATATAATAAAAAAATTAGAAGAATAATAAAGTAATTGCATAGATAAAAATGAGAAAATCTAAATCTAGCATCGAATAAACAAAATAAACATGCATGATATTCGATCCAATAGAATTCAGATATTTATTTAATTATGGGCTGGAGTTGAACTGAAAATCCAATTTACAGTAAAATATAGCAAAGTTTATTAAGAAATATAAAATAATGACATATTAAATTTATATTTCTATTTAAAAATTCCTCCCAAATATTATTTATCAATCTCCCAATACAATAAACATTAAGATAAACTCATAAGAGATTCTATGAACTGGTTTAGAATTCCTAATATTTTTATTCAATAAATTTAGAGAAATAAAAACAATGATTTTGTAATTGATTCAGTTAATAGATTAAATGTGATTAATAATTAAGTAATAAAATGTTCATTTGATTTCAAATATGTGAAAGAAAAAGAATCAGAATTTAGGTATTTTATTTAACAATTGAGTGAGGTCAGTATTCTTATTAATTAAAATAAAGTTAGCTAAGAAAATTTAATTTTAAATAATTATTATTAGGAAAAGAAGTTAGAAAAAAATAGTAATATAATCAAAGATAGTAATTTTCAAAATATTCAAAATAAATTGGAGTCTTATGGATTAAATAATAAGCAAGTTTTTGATATATAATATATAATTTTAGCTTTAATTTCTTGTAATAAAATCAAAATTAATGATAACATAGATATTTTTTTTGATATATTAGACTAATGCGAAATAATAAACTATTAAATAATATTCTAGACTTTTAATAATTTCTACTATTAAATGGATTATAGAGAATTTTTCTTTCCAGAACTAAATAATTAAAAAAATCAATAAGAATATGAAGATGGCTAAAATTTAATAAAATAATGCTTTTCTAAGATTTTAGAAGATGTAATAGCATAAAATGAAGAATTATACATGTAATAATTCTACGATAATAATATAGAATTAATTTAAAGATTAGTATTAACTCCAAGTGGAGTGCTTTATTTCTTGAAGGAGCCAGAAATGTCAAGTGAGTTACTGAGAATGTTCAAAAAAGATATTATTAATTAAGAATTATAGTTTATTAGATTAAGAGTATAGGATGAAGAGGGAAATACACTTCATAATATGTAGCATCTTAGCAAGCCATATTTGAAAAATTAAATTTAATAAATGTCTATATTTGAATAACGATATTAAGTTTTTGGATATAGTGCTAGTTAATTGAGGACAGGAGGTATTTGGATGATTCATTCATAGAATTATACTCCTTCTAAAATTTTTTAAATGATTGGGGACTTCCATACTATTCAAAATGTCGCTAAAAAAGTATAATAAAATAATCATGATATTAATATCATAATATTTTATTAGTATAATAATATTTTAATGACAATAATATAATAACGATATTTATAATATTAATGATAATATTATAATAAAATTAAATTATTAGGCAGCAAGGATGGGTCAAAGCTTTTCTTCGTCAATCAGTATAAAACTTAATACAATACTTCAAATAATAGAAGAAGATGATATAATGAACGTTAAAAAATAAGCATTCTCAGATGGAATAGGTAAAATAAGTAAGAACATTTTAGACCATATTATAGAAAAACTACCAAATTAATCCTCAACAATAACCGCTATTTAATTCCGAATGGGAGGAGCTAAAGGAGTACTAGTGTTATCTCCAGAACTGCCTTCCGATACAATCCTTCTTCGTTCATCTTAAATCAAATATAGAGCAAATGATACGACCACAATTTAAGTATTAGATTTTAATAAGTATAGGGCTGGATTTCTTAATAGATAAATTATTATTCTATTGTTAACCCTAAAAGTACATGAACAAAATTTTATCGAACTCAATCAAGAATATTTATAGTTAATTAATGATGAGGATCTATAAGATAATAATATTGTAATGAAGAAGTTTATGATTGCTGAAAATTTAGAGGATATTTAATATGTTTTCGATATTAATCAACTGATTAGAGAAATGATTAGAAATAATATTGATGTCAGAAAAGATGTATTTCTAATTGAAATCCTAAACAATCTAAAGCAAAAAGCTTTCCATCTATTAAGGAAAAAAACAAATATTTTAGTAAGGAAATCTGCGAGATTATTAGGAAT
>Ga0315908_10004380_pt1 | contig 10175 bp, 9 predicted proteins | sample LakEriMetagenome_12_FD_203520 | JGI IMG/M metagenome (GOLD analysis project Ga0315908, IMG submission 203520) | Freshwater fungal communities from buoy surface, Lake Erie, Ohio, United States - Buoy 4 MA124 | ecosystem: Environmental > Aquatic > Freshwater > Lake > Lake biofilm | place: USA...
AAAGTTTATTATTTCAGCAAACAAATAACCCAAGTACCAATCCACTCGACGCCATTAGATTTAAAACAGATTATTCGTTAAAAGTTGATGGTAAAACTATCAACATGGGTTATCAATTACGTATTGATAAGCAAAATGGAGTATTTGATTACAGGTATCAAAATATGGGTATGCCAGGTTTTGTTATAGACCCTTTATTTTCTAGTAGCATCAAAGTGGAAAATAATATTCATGCAGGCTATATACAATTCAATGAAAAGAAAAATAAAACATTCACTCAATTTGGAGTAAGAGGAGAGAATCTTTCTAGAACCTTAACATTTGCAGGCAACAGCAATTCCAATGCGCTTCAACTACTTAGCCTATTTCCTAGTTATATTATCAGACATGATCTAAAACAAAATTTAGTAGTAAAAACGACTTATTCCCGCAGGGTGAAAAGAACAAATAATTTTGAATTAAATCCACTTCCTGAAAGAGAACACTCAGAAACTCTCGAACAAGGAGATCCTAACTTGCTTCCAGAACTAACCGGACTTTTTGAATTAGGCATAGAGAAAAAAATGCAGCAGGGTAGTTTTTTCATGACTTTGTATTTCCAGGATATTAAAAATCCGATTCAAAGAGTTAATAAAGTATTTAATGATACGATACTAAATAGGGTATTTACAAATGCTACAAAAGCTGTTCAGGTAGGATTAGACATAAATTTGTCAAACAGGATTACTCCATTTTGGGAGTCTGTCATTGGAGGAAATATTTATAATTATAAAATTAGTGGCTCCATTTTTAATGGTGCAACAAAAGTGAACAACGCCAGTTGGATATATAGTATTAATACCTCACAAACATTTACACTTACAAAAAGTTTAGTGATACAAGCTTCCATTAATTATTTATCAAACAGGGTAACAGCACAGGGAGAAGATGGCGCTTTTCTTACCCCGCATTTGTCATTTAAAAAAACAACACAAGACCAGCGCTGGTCTTTTCAAATGCAGTGGCTTAATATAGACATGGGGGCAAATGTATCCAACAGACAAAGAATAACAACAAGAGGTGCCGATTTTTATACCTCAACAAACTATTTATATGAAACTGATCAACTACAGTTTTCATGTAGCTATAATCTTCGAAAAAAGAATAGAAAAATAACGCTGCCTACTAGTGAAATTGCTGAGAAAGAATTTTAATGCACCTCATTGATATCAGGATAAACGCGCTCAATATTTTGTAAAAGTTCAATGCCGGCTTTATAAATTCCATTTTTATGAATTATATCTGTTGACATTCTAATGCCATTGAGCTGTAACATTCTGTTTAAATAGATAGATTTATCAAAAGCTTTTAAAGCAAGGTTATCGGGTAGAAAAGTTTTGTTCAAGACAAAGTCCCAGGTTTTATTGTGGTAGTTTATTGATGCTGAACTCTTAATACTTCCTTTAACGTTAACAAAAGAATCTGAGGTATCCCTCGCTGTTCGAAAGTAGTAATCAAAAGGAGCAATACGAATATCATCCATATAGCGGTTCATAAAGTCTACTTCTCTTGATGTTCTTGCATTAATTTGCAAAAGCATCAAATCATATTTTTCAATACAATCGCGCAACTTGCTGTCTTTTACATTTTTTAAAATACCGGCAAATTTTAATTGATCGAGTGCAATACAATTTGTTTCAAAAATGCCATCTCTTGTACACAAATAATTATGTAAATAAAAGAAGTTGACTTTATTGGCTTCTAAATCTGTATTTAAAAGATAGTTTTCTAATACAATGGTAGCAGTATCTTGTTTGTCATGCACCACATCAATTTTATGCAAACTAGCCGTGTCTTTTTGCAATTCATGATATAACTGCGCAATAACACTTTCTGTTTGGTGCGCAACGATCTGGTGCTCCCTAACATTCTCCGCCATAAAGCCTAGCGTAACTGCTAAAAACAACATTAAAAACTCGGTGATATATTCCTTCCACTTTTTGGGGTGGTGCGAGTGGTGATGAACTTCCATAGACGTATTAGTGTAAGACTGCTTGTAAGATAGGTAAAGATTTTATTTCATTAAACTTTTTGTAATGCCAACTCAAAGAGAGCTGAAATAATTCGAGGATTTTTTTTCGGTGGGCGCCATTTAACTCAATCGTTTCTAAATTATTATAAAACTGAAGGGTCATAAAATTAGACGCCGTTTGCGCCTCCACACCTTCTAAAAAATAGGGATGTGCTGGTTTTTCTCCCACATATTGGCCATCTTTGACATCTAGAAAAGGGGTCTCCAAACTATACCTTCCTTGCAGTCCAAAGCCAAGCGTTTCACTCAAATGAATTAAAAAATAAATGGGCAAATTACTCACTAGCACTGGCCCGCCTTTGTCTAATTGCTTGAGGGTGTCTTCAATTAAATAAAATAATTCGGGGTGCGGTTCAGGTTGTAAAATTTGTTGCAAAATTTCTACAATGTAAGTAGCCACTGCGTTTCGGACCACATTGGAATAGACCTCCTGATATACATAACCCCAATTGGCCTCCTTTAAAATTTGCATCGCTTTTAAAGGACTGTGATAAGCTTCTAACTCGAGTATGGCGCCGGGCTGATAAAAAACACCTTTGTTAGAACCCTTTTTACTTGACACCCTTACGCCCTTAACAATATATTGTTGCAAACCAAAAAGCTCGGTATAAATAGATGTGATAATACTAGTGTCTCCGTATTTAGTAACACGTAACACAATACCCTTGGTGTTATGCAGCATATTTTTTTATAAGGCGCCAGTAAATTGTTTCAGAAAACGCATATCGTTTTGAGAATACAATCTTAAATCGTTGACCTGGTATTTTAACTGCGTAATTCTTTCTACACCCATACCAAACGCAAAGCCTGTATACTTTGTAGAATCGATACCAAAATTTTCTAGCACTTTTGGATGTACCATGCCGCTCCCTAAAATTTCTACCCAACCGGTGTGCTTACAAATGTTACATCCTTTACCGCTACAAATTTGACAACTAATATCCATCTCTGCACTAGGCTCTGTGAAAGGAAAATAACTAGGTCTAAAACGCACTTTCACATCTTTACCAAACATTTCTTGTACGAAAAAATAAAGCGTTTGCTTAAGGTCTGCAAAGCTTACATTTTCATCGATATATAATCCTTCTACCTGATGAAAGAAGCAATGGGCGCGCGCGCTAATGGTTTCGTTTCGGTACACGCGGCCCGGACAAATCACTCGAATAGGCGGCTTTTGCGTTTCCATGACCCTAGCTTGAACGCTACTAGTATGTGTTCGTAACAACCAGTCAGGATTTTGTTGAATATAAAAAGTGTCCTGCATATCTCTAGCAGGATGATCTTCTGGTAGATTCATGGCGCCAAAATTGTGCCAATCATCTTCAATTTCTGGACCTTCTGCAACTGCAAAACCAAGTCTTCTAAAAATAGAAACCATTTGGCCGCGTACGATACTTAAAGGATGACGAGTGCCTACTTCGATAGGATCGGCAGGTAAAGACCAATCGATAACTGCATTTACCGCAGCACTCACTTTAGCCGCAGCACCTTGTAGGGCCTCATAACGTGCTTCTGCAAAGGCTTTAAATTCATTTAAAACTTGACCAAAATCTTTACGCTGATCGGGGGGTACGTTTTTCATTTCACCCAGCACCGATTTTACTAACCCTTTGGTTCCCAGGTACTTAATACGAAAAGCCTCAACCGCATCAGGGGTTGTTGCTTCAAAAGCAGCCATTTCAGACTTGTAGGCCTCAATTTGTTGCAGAATCTGTTCCATTTCCCAAAGATAAACAGCCTGCGCCACTGATTAAAAAATGATTTAAAGCTACTATTTCATACATTTGTTACTCCCTACGTGATAATTACACAACCAATACAGGTTTACTAGGGTTTACATTTTTACATTACACCCACATTTACATGGACTACAATACAGGAAGGAATTATTTAGGAATGAAGGAATATGGCCGTCACGTACAAAGGATGGTTGAATATTTACTCACCATAGAAGACAGAGCAAAACGTCAGCAACAAGCCCTAGGCGTTATAGAACTCATGGGATTTTTAAATCCGCATTTAAAAAATGTAGAAGACTTTAAACATAAATTATGGGATCACTTATTTTTTATTAGTGATTTTAAATTAGACGTTGACAGCCCGTATCCCATTCCACAAAAAGAAACGTACAAATTAAAACCAGATCCACTTCCTTATCCGAAGCGTCATCCAAAATATGCGCACTTAGGAAAAAATTTAGAAGTGGTTATTAATAAAGCACTCGCACAAGAAGATCCAGAAAAAAAGGCTGGCTTCGCACACCATATTGCTTATTACATGAAACTTGCTTACAGCAACTGGCACAAAGAACTTGTGCATGATGATGCTATTAGAAGTGAATTAGATACCATCACAGGTGGTGAATTAGAATTTAGCAACACACCATATATTAAACACCGCAATCAAAATTTTGAAAGAGATGATTATGGTAGTGGCGGAAGAAACAACGGTGGTCGTTGGCAACAAAATTTTGGTGGCAGAAATAATCGCAACAATAATAACAATAACAACGGCCGCAATCGCAGCGGTGGTAGCGGTGGTAATAACAGACCAGGTGGTGGAGGACAAGGAAATGGACAAGGCGGTCGTGATAACCGCGGTGGTGGTGGATTTAAGAAGCGCTACTAATTTTATTTCCAGTTACAAATAGTGAAAACAATTTTACTGTAGTTTTCTTTTTCATATAGCACTCCAATTTGTTTTGCATGTAATGCAACGAGGTCTGAATAAGCTGCGTAATCACCTTTGTAGTTTTCTGGCGCTTTAGCAACTACAATTGCTTTATTTTTTGTAGTATTAGTTGTCCATGTTTTTCCTTCATCATAACTAATACGAAGCGTTAGGTTATCTCTTTTTTTTGCATCCGCTGCGTTACAAAAGGCGAGTATTGTCTTTCCTTTTTTATGTCCAACTTCGAGAATGGATCCTTCGTTTACAGGATCTACTAAACTAGTATCAAAATAATTTTCTTGCCAACTGGCACCTCCATCATTACTATAGGCAATATATCTGTAGCGAACAGTACCTGCTTGATTACGTGCATTTAAAATAAGTTTTCCATTACTCAGTGTGGCGGCAGTTGCTTCATTGCTTCCAGGTAAAACAATAGAGTTAGCAAGTGAAAAACTTCCACCATGATTGTCTGTATAAAAAGCGTGTGCGTTATAGTCTTCAAAGTTTTTTTGTGGAGGACCCGACGAATGATTGGCAGCCACATAAATGCGTCCTTTATATATACCACTTAAAAACTGTGTCGCATGGCCTGGTGTATTGGCGTAACTGCGCCAATCTTCTTTAAATGAATAGGCATTATTCACGCCCGGCTGGTTGGGGCGGTGTACCTGCGCTGTAATATTAACAGGGGTTGACCAGGTAGCACCTTCGTCTATAGACGTTACATACCATACTTCACGAATACCCTTTCCCATACGCATCGAATATTCGTCATTGTTGCCCGTGTTATAAAATAAAAAAATACGGCCGGCCGGATAACGCGGATCTGTAAGATCTACAACAGGTGCAGGATTACCCGCTTGTAAATTATTATAATCAATAACGGTTGAAAGTGCAGACCATGTTGCACCACCATCCGTACTTTTCTTGAGCACAATATTAATGTCTCCAAAATCACCACTTCCATTTACGCGCCCTTCACAAAAAGCCAATAAGTTTTTATTTGGAAGCCCAACAATAGCAGGGATGCGGTAAATTTTATGTCCCTCCGTGCCAGACTCAAACACAGTGGTAACATTAGTTTGCGCCGTTACAAACTGAACAGCAGCCATCAAAATAAAAAGTATACAAACGCGTTTACAAAACATAAGTTTCATTTATTGTGTGATAAATATAAGATACAGCGCTTACATTTACAGCATGGAAAAATTGAATACTTTAACGGACATCATATTATCTAGAAGATCTAGTAAACCAGCTACATTTAACGGCAACAAAATAGAAGATGCGCAAATAGAAGCGTTATTAAACCTTGCACACTGGGCACCTACACATGGCCGAACAGAACCTTGGCGTTTTAAAGTATATGCAGGTGAAGGCGTAACAAAATTTTGTGAAGCCCACGCGGCGCTCTACAAAACGAGCACCGACCCCGAAGTATTCACAACTACAAAATTTGAGGGCCTGCAAAAATTGGGGAGCCAAACTTCCCATATTATTGGGGTATACATGCAAAGACAAGTACCTGCAAAAATACCTTTAGTAGAAGAAATTACGGCTACCGCCGCAGCCATGCAAAATTTACTGCTCGGCGCCGAAGCCCTTGGTATCAGTGCGCTTTGGAGCACTGGTGGCATGACGCACCACCCAGCACTTAAAAGTTTTTGGGGGCTCGCAGACGAAGATGTGGTGATGGGGCTTCTCTACCTGGGTTATTCGGACGCACAGGTTGCGGAAGGCAAAAGAAATGGAACTGCATCCGAAAAGACAAGTTGGATTAGATAGCATTATTACTAAAAAGCGTTTCTTTGTGTCAATGGAAAAAGGTGCACAAAAATTAATTATTCTTACCGCTCCTTCCGGCGCGGGTAAGACTTCAATTACCAGGTATTTACTCGATAAATATCCGGCGCTTTCTTTTTCCATTTCGGCAGCCACCAGAGCACCCCGTGGACAAGAAGTAAATGGTATTGATTATCACTTTATGAGTGTTGATGCGTTCAAACAAAAAATTGATGAAGACGCATTTATAGAATGGGAAATGGTGTATGAAGGAAGTTATTATGGCACGTTAAAATCGGAACTGGACCGCATTTGGAGTCTAGGAAAAATACCAATGCTTGATATTGATGTACAGGGTGCAGTGCACGTACAGCAAGAGTTTGCGCACAACAGCTTATCTCTTTTTATTTTACCGCCAAGCATCGAAACACTTCAAAAAAGATTATCTTTAAGAGGCACGGAAACACCGGAAAGTTTAGCTACCAGACTCAATAAAGCGAGTTACGAAATTTCATTTAGCCATCAGTTTAACCACTGCATTGTGAATGATAATTTAGAAACTGCTTGCCAAGAAACAGAAAATATCATTACCCAGTTTTTAGGCTGGAAATAAAATAGTACGTATGCCATTTAAAAATAGAACGGTACTCATTACTGGTGCTACCAGGGGTATTGGAAAAGCCATTGCCATTAAGCTTGCTAAAGAAGGTGCTAATATTATTATTGCAGCAAAAAGTATAACCGAAGATCCAAGACTCGGGGGTACTATTTATTCTGCAGCTGCCGAGGTAGAAGCAGCTGGTGGTAAGTGTTTGGCCGTGCAAGTAGATATTCGATTTGAAGATCAAATAGAAGCAGCCATTGCCAAAGCAGTGGAAACATTTGGCGGCATCGATGTGGTGATTAACAATGCATCTGCTATTCAATTAACAGGTACCGAACAAACAGAAAGCAAAAAATTTGACCTCATACATAGCATTAATGTGCGCGGCACTTTTTTAGTAGTGAAACATGCTTTGCCTTATTTAAAAAAGGGAAACAACCCACACATACTTACGCTTTCGCCACCCATAAACATGGATCCAAAGTGGTTAGGGCCACACGTTGCGTATACGATTAGCAAGTTTAACATGAGTATGCTTGCGATTGGTTGGGCGCAAGAATTTAAAGCTGCCGGTATTGCTTCTAATGCCATTTGGCCAAAAACAACCATTGATACCGCTGCTGTTCGAAATTTATTAGGCGGACAAGCGCTTGCCAATATGAGCCGCACCACAGATATTATGGCCGATGCGGCGTATTATATTTTAAAGCAAAAGGCAAGTGAGTGCTCTGGCAACACCTTTACAGACGAAGAAGTGCTTGCAAAAGAAGGCATCACTAATTTAGACCACTACGCAGTAGTTCCTGGAGGTCAATTATTCAACGACCTCTTTGTATAAAGCAGTATAATGCTGTTTAGTTGGCTGGATTTTCTGGACGCATTTGCGGGAACAACAACACATCTTGTATAGAAGGCTGGTTGGTCATCATCATACACAAACGGTCAATTCCAATACCAATACCCGCAGTAGGTGGCATACCATACTCTAGTGCACGTAAAAAGTCGTGGTCAATAAACATCGCTTCATCATCACCACGCTCCATGAGTTTCATTTGCTCTTCAAAACGTTCGCGCTGATCGATAGGGTCGTTTAATTCAGAATAAGCATTGGCTATTTCTTTACCATTTACCATAAGCTCAAAACGTTCTACAAGCCCTGGTTTAGAACGGTGCTTCTTGGTTAAAGGACTCATTTCTACCGGATAGTCAATAATAAATGTGGGTTGAATAAAAGTATGTTCCGATGTAGCTCCAAAAAGCTCATCAATAAGTTTTCCTTTACCAATATTTGTAGGTACATCAATATGTAATTGCTTGCACACGGCTCTTAATCCTTCTTCGTCTAGGCCACTCACATCAATACCTGTGTTTTCTTTAATCGCATCATGAATGCTTATACGCTTAAATGGGGCTTTAAAATCGATTGTTTTATCACCAACGGTTACAACGGTTGTGCCATGTAACGCCAACGCAATTTTTTCAAATAGTTGCTCGGTGGTTTCCATCATCCAGAAATAATCTTTGTACGCCGTGTACCATTCAAGCACGGTAAATTCTGGATTGTGGGTTCTGTCCATACCCTCATTTCTAAAGTTTCTACTAAACTCATACACCCAATCAAACCCACCTACAATTAATCTTTTTAAATAAAGTTCATTGGCAATACGCAAATAAAAAGGTGTGTCAAGCGCATTGTGGTGCGTTGCAAATGGACGCGCTGCTGCACCACCCGGAATGGCCTGTAACACAGGCGTATCAACCTCTAACGCACCTTGTACATTTAAAAATTCACGAATGGTATTGATTAATTTTGTTCTTTTTACAAACGTATCTTTTACATCCGGATTGATAATTAAATCGGCGTATCGCTGACGGTATCTAAACTCTGGATCTGTTACTGCATCAAATACATTACCCTCATCATCACGTTTTACAACTGGTAATGGTTTTAAAGATTTAGTAAGAAGGGTTAAGCTATCTGCATGGATAGAAGTCTCTCCTGTTTTAGTAACAAAGGCATAACCGGTTACACCAATAATATCGCCTAAGTCTAAGCCGTGCTTTACCACATTGTCCCAAAAACTAAAGTCTTCGCCTGGACAAATATTGTCTCTTTTAACATAGAGTTGAATAATGCCTTTGGTGTCCTGAATTTTTATAAAAAATACCTTGCCTTTGTCGTTGATGCTCATGATACGACCAGCTACGCAAACAGCTGCAAAATTTGCCGCCGTTTCTTCGGTAAAGCCATCTTTAATATCTACTGAGTAATGCGTTACTGGATAGAGTGCCGCAGGAAATGCGTCCACACCTGCGCTTTGCATGGCTTGCAGTTTTTCTCTACGAATTATTTCTTGTTCACTTAAATGTGGCTGACTCATATCTGTTAGAATTTAATGGCGCATTCACCAAGCATCATTGCAATTAGTATAATAGCGCGCTGCGAAATTAAGACATGCGGCTCGTTTACCAAAAAGAAGTAAGTGACTACTTAATTATAGTAATTGATATAGGATTTCTTTATGCCCCATTTCAATCATATCACCAGGCTGCATGTTAGCAATGGAGAGTTTGCCAATACTATACCTTATAAGCCGTAACGTAGGAAAACCAACAGCAGCAGTCATTTTACGCACTTGCCTGTTTTTTCCTTCCGTTAATGACAAATGAATCCATGGTGCCGGAATTTCTTTTCTAAATCTGATGGGTGGGTTTCTCGGAGGGACTTCAGGATCCATTTCAAAAATGGCCGCTCGTGCAGGTTTGGTGAGATAGGGTTTTCCATCTACTTGAATGGTTACACCTGCCTCTAACTTTTGAACCGCTTCTTTGGTAATGGCGCCATCCACTTGTGCATAGTAAGTACGTTGGTGCTCAAAACTAGGATGTAATAATTTATGATTTAAAGTAGTATCGTTTGTTAAAATAAGTAAGCCTTCACTATCTGCATCAAGCCTTCCAACGGGGTATACATCCTTTGGTACATCAAAGTAATTAGCTAGTGTTTCTTTATTTTCGATGGGCGAAAATTGAGAAGCAACAAGG
>Ga0315908_10004382_pt1 | contig 10173 bp, 4 predicted proteins | sample LakEriMetagenome_12_FD_203520 | JGI IMG/M metagenome (GOLD analysis project Ga0315908, IMG submission 203520) | Freshwater fungal communities from buoy surface, Lake Erie, Ohio, United States - Buoy 4 MA124 | ecosystem: Environmental > Aquatic > Freshwater > Lake > Lake biofilm | place: USA...
GCTTTCTCTGCTTTGTTCTCCAATACCTCTGGAGCCGTGAATGACAAATTTGGATATAAATTTATTCCTTATATTTAATTAAACTATATCATGTTATTTATATTGCTATTATTATTATTATTATTATTATTAATATTACTATTATTAATATTACTATTGCTATTATTATTAATGTTTATATTAGTATTATTATTAATGTTATTATTGTCACTGCTATTATTATTATTGACTTATTAACTAAAAATACAGCCAGCAATTTTCCAAGTATGATTATGGACTTCATAAATATTCTCAGGACAGATAGCAAGACATACATAATTGAGATCATTATGAAAAAAATTAATAGCCTAACATAAATCCAATATCTTCATTTTAAAACTAAGGAGACTTTAATAAACTTAAGGGTGCAAATTATTTTAATAAAGTTAAAAGAGTGAATAATGTATTTTTTCAGTTGCGAATGCGATTTGCTTTTAATTTTCTTAAAGATTTTCAACAACTGAGAGAATGAGAGGATGTTTATACTTGACAAGAGTGGAGTACTCTCTTTTGATGAAGGAACAAAGTTCATCCGATTATTCTTTACTTTTGGTTTAGAATTTCTTCTTTTCAATCGTAAAGACTGAGATTAGTGATAAGTCAGCACGTTGTCCAGAATATATTGACCAACTTCCTTGATGACCTCCATTTGATTACATTTCTTTACCGATTTCTACATTCTTTATTAATTGATTTCCCATTAATTTACACTTATATATCTAATATTTTATATTAATATATAATATTTATTATATTTATATTATTACTTAATTTATTAATTATTATTATTATTATTATTATTATTATTATTACTCTATTTATTATATATTATCAAATTTAATTATTATATATTATTATTAAATTTATTTATTATATATTGTTAAATTTAATTTATTAAATACTACAATTATATATATATGATAAATATATTAAATAATTTAATCAAATCTCTCCTAATATTCTGAGTATTTCATGTTCAAATTTCTTATTTTTGATAGGTTGATTCAACTATAATTAATGATAGAATAATACATTATAAGCAGGATCCTTCTAAACAAAATCTGAATAAACTTCATAAATATTTTTGAGACAACTATTTCCATCCTTATTGCTTTTATTACAAATAAGTATAATTTTGAGTCCTGTGAAAGCATGGAAACAATACAAGAGAAAAGAATCAGTCGTCATTTTATTAATCTGATTGATTTAATCTTGTCTAAATTCATACTCATTTAGAGTTTTTTATTGAATCTGTGAAGGCACAATTGCTGTGGCTAATGCATCAATTGCATAAAAAGTTGAACATAATGTCACTATTTCATCTACTTTTATTTGTTTGTTTAGGAAATTCTTAAGTATTTATTTATATTCACCTTAGAATACACTTGGGTCCCATCACTGTTTAGAATGAATAAATAGTAATATGGTTTATCTATATTCATCTATTTTATTTTTTATTATTTATATTATTTTATCAATTTTTTTTAATATTTTTTATTAATTATACTATTATTCAACTATTTATTATATATTTTATTATTTATATCTTTTTTATGGGCAAGTATTCAGATTCTGAGATTAGTGAGGATGAACAATTATCATCTTAGCAAATAGAGGAAGAAGAGTATGAACATTCTATTTCACAAAAATAATAGAGTTAATAAGAAGAAGAAGAAGAATAAATAGTTTCTAATAGTTAAAATAATTAATAATAAGAATAATTATTATTGCAATAATAAAAACATTAACAAGAATTATTTTAATAACTATTATATTCAAATTAGCTAGTCAATGTAATAGAAGAGTATTCTTTAGATTATTAATTGAAATATTAGAATTTGCAGTTAGATTTAATAAGCAAAGTAAACACGATATCTGAAAAAATATGTGATGATTAAGATAATTTAGTTCAAAAAGACATTTAATAACTTTAGAATTATTACGAAAGAATCAAAGTATTATTATTAAATAATTTAGACTTTTTTAAATAATTTTAATTCTAGATTATTACCAATCCAAAATTATTTATAAGACAAGCAAAACTAAACTCTGAATGGAATTTCATTTTTAGATGCCAAAACTAATGTTCTTTTAAGTTATACAATAAGTTTATTGTTTTATATTTTACTTAAAATATAAGGCAATTCTATCCAATCTCATTAAGTTTTAACCAATTTGATTTACTATAAAACTTTATTTCAAAAGTTGCAGCCAATCGACAAGAAATTACAATATTAAGTCAACAAATTAATTAAAAGAGTCAAGGATCAAGGTAATTTATTATTATATTTATCTTTATTGTTATTATATCATAGTTGAATATTTTTTATAATTTTAAAATATTATTATTATTATTATAATATTGAATATTATGATAATAAATATTAGGAATTAAGAAGAATAAAATAGAAGAAGACCCTGAAAGCTTTAAACCTAATCCTTAAAATATGGCAAAATAAATAACAACTGATAATTATGAGCTGAATGATGAAGGAGAATTAGTAGAGAAGAAGTAAAAAGATTAGAAATATATTGCACCTAAAATAATGTAGGTTTTAAATACAAATGATAAAAAAGATAAGAAAATAATTAGAGAGTAGGAAAGGAAGAACAGATAATTGTTATCTAATAAATTTGTTTAGAGATTGGGAGAAGAATATGGGGATAATTAAATTTCTAGAAAAAATAAGGATGCTTATGAAGCAGTATTATATTTATTTTTTTTTATATTATTATTCTACTTTATTTTTTATTATAGATTTTAATATTATTATTTTAATATTATTATTGATATTATTATAATTATTTTTATTATTATTATAATAATTATTCTATTATTTTATAAGTAATTAGATAAACATGAAATTGAAAAAATAAGATATGAAGAAGATAATTATACTCGATTACCAGTCACAAAAAAAGAAAAAATAAAATAAAAGAAAAGAATTAATCGTAAAAATGAAGGAGAAAAAATAGATGATTTTAGAGAATTAAATGAAATCAGAAATGTTTTAAAAAACCAAAATATATTGAAAAAAAATACAGAAGCTTTTAACGAAAAGATGAAAATAAAAAAACAATTAGCTATTTAATGTAATATTAATAATTTAAATAAAATTAGCAAAAAAAATTTAAAAACAAGAAAAACCCAAAGTAAGGATTACATCATAATAAAAAAAAAAGGCTCATAAAAAATGAAAATATATATTTATTTAAAAGAATCATTTTTGGTTTAAACTTTATTGATAAAATATTTTCTAATTGCCTAAATCCTTTAAAAATGGTATTGATAGCAAAAAAGGACAGATTAGAAAAGATCTAAAAATAAATGCTGAACAAATTGCAATCGGAACTGTAATTTTTAATTCAAAATTTATTTTCTCTTATAAATATTATTTTAATTTTTTCTTTATATTTTCTTGATACTTTTATAACTCTGGAATAAATTTCTCCTGTCTAATTTGTTCTATTTACTTTTTATTCTCTAATTATTTTCTAAATGCTATTAATTTTATATTTAATTCTATATCTTGATTATTCATATTAATTTAATTTTATAATTTATTTAATTTTTTTGTATCCACTAATTATATAATGCAATTAAATGAATAAGAATGGGAATATTTAAATGAAGGAAATATGCATATTATATTAAAATATAATGGAAAATAAGAGTATTTTAAAAATAAAATAATGAGATTAATAAAATATAATCCTAAAAAGCAATTAGATTCCATATAAGATTAATTAGATTAAAAGCTTAATAAAAGTTTTATAAAATTGCTTAAAACTTAAGATAAAAATTTTATAATGAATGAAGAATTTTAATGTCAAGATGAAGATAAAAAATTAATTTTTTTAACCTTGATTAAAAATAAAATATAAGATTAAAGACCTTTAAATAGAAAAATTAAAAATATAGACATGAATACAAGTTTATTATTAGAGACAAACTTAAATAATGATTTAAATATTGAAGAAATTATAAAAAGTGATTATTTTTTATTAGAAATCAAACCCAAGTCAGCTTTTTATGATAAATATGATTAAAATTAATTGAATATTCTTAAAGATCGCAATTTATTAGATATACATTTTAATAGTTAATCAAGTATCTTAAATACAAAAAACTTTAAAAAGAATCTAAGTTAATAAATTATTACTGATTATAATAGTGTTGATTTTTTTGATAAAAAATAAATTGAAGAAACATTAGTTTAATAAATAAAAAATTAAAATAAGTTTTTTTGAGTAATAGGATAGTTAAACATCCAAATAATAATGGAAATATTAAAAAATGAAGATAATTTAAAAAATATGATAATTAATATGTAAAAATACTATGATAAACCAATTTAATAAATAAGAAATGTTTATTAATAATTTATGGATTAAAAAGAGTTTTATTGCAATATAAGTTAAGAAGATAGTGATATTTTGTTAAATAATATATTTTAAGGAAAATAAAATGAATCTAAATATGTTAATTTAGAAGAAATTATTAAATTATTAATTAGCTCAACTTTTAGGGATATTTCTATAATTATAAATGTTTAAAAAGTCCAAAAAAATTAGAATTTTTTAAATAAATTTTAAAGAAAACTACTAGAATATAATAATGAATAATACAGTTATTAAATTGGTGTTATTGATTTTGATTTAAAACCTATTTAGAAAGTTGAAGCATATTTGTAAGAGGATTAATATCTTTTTGAATTTTATTGTAAGCACTTATAAAATCTGATTAATTGAATATAAACTATATTATAATAAGAATAAAAGGCTTTATAAAATATATGAAATAAAAAACTTATAATAAAAAAAGAGATATAAATAAAATAACTTATATAAATGAATATAAACAGCATTGATGGAGAACAAGATTATATGAACACGATTTCTTTACCTGTGAAAGAACACATTTAAAAAATAGAAGTACTTTAGTATATTTATTAAAATGAATATATAATAATAAATAATTGATAAATAACTAATAGATAGCGATAGATCACATGAAATAAATTTTGGAATTAGTGAAGTCATAAAAACAGTAATTAAGATTAGAGATTAATACTTATAAAGAAAAAAGCAATGCGGTAGTATCAGAAATTCAAGATAAAATATTACAATAAATATCAGAATTGTAAGTGGAATTGAAATAAATTTAATAGATTGAGCAATAAGAAATTAGTTTTCTTACTCAGTAAGTCAGCTAAATCGTAAATGACAAAGTTAAAATATAACAAAATAGTCTGGTACTTGATAATTCTATAAAAGAATTAGAAAAAGATATGGGATACAAATACTATTTCGATAAAATATCCCAATAATAATCAGTAGTTCATTGATTCGTTATATATTTAACTATTCATCAATATTAGTATTATTTAAAAATTCATCAATTTATTTTCTAATATAATAATTGAATAAATTTAAAAAATTTATATTATTCATTAATAAATCTCCACTAATTCATTATACCCCTATCCCTTAATACTCGGGTTTGACGCTACTTAATTTTACCAACTCTAAAAATTTAAAAAATAAATATAATATTGATATAAATATAATATAAATATTATTCAATATCATAATTATAATAAATAAAAAATTGATTTAAATTACACAGTTTTGCAACATGTCTCTATATTAAAACTAACCCTTAATAGAAATATTTGTCTCCTGAATTTTTAAAACTTAACTAATAAACTTACTAGTAACATTCCTATAATTCTAAAATTCATGAAATTAATAGAAATTAGTATCTACAATAGTTTCGTATAAGATAACTGAATTATAAAACCAACAAAAAGGTAACAACTGAAGTGAGTTATCCATTGGCATTCTATTGAATTTAATAGCTATGATTTTGATAGAAGCTAATTCTAGAAATGCTCCATTTTGGAACTACAACAAAAATTCACCATTAGATCTTGTGCCTTCTGGAAAAATGACCAAAGGCACTTTGGATTTGTGTTGTTAAATATCTTGGACTCTTTCTGCAATTTTTTGGATGGTTTATTATTTGCTTTCTGAGTTTTTTCGGTCAACAAATACACATTATCCGATTTTGCCAATGGTTCCAAAAAAAGGTAGGTCAAGCACTTCTTTTTTAGCTAGAAATGCCAATCTCTCTCTTTGACCTAATAGAAATATGTCGAAAGCAGAAGTATGATTACTTACTATAAAACAATATTTTTATGCTTCTTTTTATTATTATTATTCTAATTATTCTTATTATTATTATTATTGTTGTTGTTGTTATGTTTATATTTGTTATTTATTTTTCCTGTATTCTTAAAAATATTCATATTGTTGAATATTTAGGTTTGTTTGAGAGTAACAGATATTAAATACTAGAAGTATGAATTTGCAGAATACTTATGTTATAGCAAAAAATATGGAGTTCATTTTGTCTGAGTAGTGTTTTGAGTGATCTTCAAATAAGAAAATTAAGTTTATTATGATGCTGTATATTAGAAATGCTATGAAACATAATATTAATCTTGGGATCAATAAAAATATAGCTCCAATTATTAATTCTAAGGTTTAAATACTGCTTATTTTGTTTGGTAAAAATGGTTTATAATTTTGGAACATTTCTTCATCATATTTTAACATTTCAAGCTTATTTAGTTTCTTTATTTTTAATAAAAGGAAAATACAAATAAATACACTATACAATAAATAGATACTCATACAGACAATAAATGCTGTATTTTAATAAAATTATTACTTTTCTTGCATATTTGATTTTATAAACTTATCTAGTTACAATATCAATTATCATGAATATATAATATTCATAATTATATTTAAATATAATTAAAAATAAAATTTAGCTAAAATAATAATAAGATAAATATGATAATAATGATAATGATAATATAATCAAATTCTCCTTTTTCTTTTTGAATCATTCTTCCAAATACTTCTTTATGGAGTATAATCTTCATCGTTATCATTTGAAATAGCAGAATCATCAACACCATGAAAAGCAATATTTTTTTCTCCAATTTAATCAACCCTCTTTCCAGTAAAAGCATCAAGATATTAAACCTAATGTGTATTAACACTCATAACTCTTCTTAACTCTCCATAAACAGGCTTATTGACAATAACCTCTTACTCACTAACTATTTTATTATCCTTATTAATATCCCTCTTTTATTTAAGATGCTTTTCACTAATCGTGCCTAAAAGGATTGGAGTAGTTACTACTTCAGGAGTCACCACTACACTATTTACTTTATATTTAGGATAAGTATATTCTACAGTTTATATCTTTTCAGTATTCTAAGGATCAAAGTTACCTAAATATCCACTTCTTACTATCCCATCACATGATTATTTATCAAATACCCATCCATTTATACAATTACCAGGACATGCTGCTTCTTTATTAATTCAAGGTAAACATTGTTTTGTTATTTCACACCAACCACATACATCGCTAGCTGAACATAAATCACAATCATTTATGTTTAAACATACGTAATAATTGTCTTTTTAAGTTATATCACATTAAGATTATTAGCTGGCTAGATTTTCAATTATACGGATTCTTTTGCGTTTTACTTGGTTGTTGTCCATCTTTATGAATGCTTCACTTGTGAAAAGACGGGGTCTAGGGCCATAAGGATTGTGGAAAGAGTTGGAACCAAAAATGTTTAGAAGTTAAGTGCCTTTTGGAGTTAAGGATTATTTTTTAGTAACTGAAGAGTGTTTGTGTGATTTTAATTTCTTATAACATAAAGTTTGGCTTATTAATATAATGCATGCTATTAGAAATTTTAGCTTCATTTTATTTTATTTTTATTATATTATTTATATTTTTAATAAATTATTATTATTTATTTTTTATTTATTAATTTATTAGTTCTATTTATTTCATGGAAAATTAAATGATGTATGTTGGGTTAGAAAAGCCTTTATGTATTAAAAATGAGCATTTTTAATAAGAAATATTATTTGTTTGTTTAGACGATAATTGTGAAAATTAATTTGATCTTTTATGTAAAATGTGTTAAGAATGTAACAGCCATTCTCATTAAAATAATATAATTTAAATTAAGACACTTATCAAATAATTAAAAGAAATTTAAATTAAAGATTCTCATTAATAAGAATTAAAATAACTAACTTCATAATGGAATAGAATTTATTATACATTATTTATATAAGAATAAAAATAATAAGAATAATAAAGAAATTAAGATTTGTAATAAATAAAAGAAATAATAGATACATGTTAAAATTTTAACTACCCATAAAAATTGAAGGAGTTAGTTATTTAATTAGAAGATTAAAATAATTAATATTATGAAAATTTAAAATAAATAATTTTAAAAATATCAAATATAGTTGATTTGAGATAAATTAATTAATCAAAATTTGAGATAAAAAAGTTTGATTGAAAATTTATTAATGATTTATAAATATAGCTCCTAATAAAAAAATAATAATTAGAAATTTAATATCAATTAAAATTTGATGATATAAAAATTTAAGATAACAAATTTTATAATAATAATTAGAAAGAAAGTTCTTAATATTATAAAATACTATAATGTATTGTTATTTTTTTTTTTTTTGCAATTTTATTAATTATTACATAATAAATTTTTACATTACAATAATAAACAAATAAAAAATAGTAATTTGATGATGACAATTATAATTAATTACAAAATTCATATAAAAATTACATGGAATAATTACTAGTTAAATAAGAATAATTAAAAAAAAAATAATATTAATATTATAAAAATTAATTAGATTTTGTGAATAAAAATAATGATGATAATTTTAATCAAACAGAAAACTTTATAAATTAATAAAAATAATTTTAAAATTAATAAAACTAATTAAATTTATTAATAACGATAACAAATTAAATTTAAGAATTAATATCAAATGAAATGAAAAATTATAACTTAGAAACAAATAATAATTTTCCATTTTAAAATAATAATAAAGATTATAATAGTAATTTATAAGAAATATAATAAAATATATCTAAGTACCTCTAATTAATAAATAAATTTAAAGAATTTACTTATGATTAAACTATATCTTCTAAAAATATATAAATAAATTAAGATGGAAAATCTTTTATTATTTAAAATTTGGAATAAAATTTTGTCTTTGCATTATTTCCTTAAAAATAGTTAAATTTATTACATTATAATTAAAATATATAATTCTCTATTTATTGGGAAGAATTATTTATTAATCATGGAGCATTAAGTTTTGGCATTTGTCAAAAAGAATTTCTAGAAAAGCAAAACTTTATTTAACCTATAAATAAATATTATTTTGACGATTCAACTTTGAAATAATAAAATGAAGAAATTGATAAATTATTTAAATAAAATATGTTAGTATTAAAGTTTAGCTCAAAAATACAAAATTAAATTCAAGGAGTTTATGATTATTTTGAAGGAGATAGAATTTAATTTAATAAAAATAATATTTTATCTGGTAATATTGTTTAAGAGTGTCTTGATATATTTTGGAATTCGTTAGAAAAGTCAATTACAATAACTTAAAGAGATAAAAATAGAAAATTGGTTGTTTACATGAAGTAAACAATCAAAAGAATAGGAGGTACATGGTTATTTTATACAAAAAATGGGGACTTTGATCATGGTAATATATTTTACTCATAATCTAGTTTAGTTTTAAACTGATTTCTTATCAAAAATTTAAAAAAATATTTGTATTATATATTTACTATAATTTTAATTTTCATATTTTAATTCATCAATATATTTATAATAACTATTGGTTAATATTTTCAAAATATTTTACAGCATTTTGAATGGATATTTATTATTTCAAAAATTTATTCTCTATTAATTTTCCATAATTTAGTTATACTTGTTTACAAACTCTAATAGTTTTTTAGAATTTTATCTTATAGCATTATCTAATGGCTAATAATTAGCTTTATTAAGATTTCTAAATGAATCTGCTCCAAATTTGATTAAACAAATTGTAGCTTCTAATTAATTAAAAGAAGCAGCCCATCTTAAAGGTTCAGAATCATAACAATCAGTCATTTTAATAAGGATAACAATTAAAATTAATTATTAAAATTTTAATTTCACTTATATCTCCAATCATTGTATA
>Ga0315908_10004383_pt1 | contig 10172 bp, 6 predicted proteins | sample LakEriMetagenome_12_FD_203520 | JGI IMG/M metagenome (GOLD analysis project Ga0315908, IMG submission 203520) | Freshwater fungal communities from buoy surface, Lake Erie, Ohio, United States - Buoy 4 MA124 | ecosystem: Environmental > Aquatic > Freshwater > Lake > Lake biofilm | place: USA...
GCAGTACTTTTTTGTTTTCTTCTTGAGATTCGAAGTATCCAAAACTTGTAAAAAGGTTGAAAATCGCCTCGAATTTGACACCTAAATCGAAAGAACGCATATCCTCGGTTAAGAAATGTAGGGTCGCGTTTTCATGCTTTTTTGCATCTGAAATACTATTATTTGAAAGGTCGATTCCAATAACGTTAAAGCCTTTTTCATTCAAATAGACACTGTGTCTGCCCCTACCGCAGGCAAGGTCCAGAACGCGTGAACGGTCGGGTAAATCAATAAAGGCTAGAAGATTATCTATGAATAATGCTGCCTCCTCCTCGCTCCTGTGGCTATACAAAATTTTGTAGTACGGGGAGTCGAACCATGTTCGAAACCACTCAGAGCAATTACTTTCCATTTTATCCCCTTATTTAGTCCGCTAAGATATAAACCTTAATTTTCTTAACACTAATTCGATTTTTTTTTCAATTTTGCACGAAGTCTTACGACCTTAGCAACGCTAATCTTCTCAGTGAATGGAAAATATCATACTTCAACCCACCCCTAAAACTCCTTCAGTTAAACTTGATGCTCAATCGGGCATCGTCGAGATTAAAGGTAGGTCGATCCCTGAAAACTCCTTAGAGTTCTATAAGCCATTGATTGAATGGGTAGAAAAGTATTCTGCAGATTCACAAAGTGAAACCAATGTTCATATTCAGTTAGAATATTTCAATACGAGTTCTAGCAAGTGTCTTCTTGATTTCTTCAAAAGACTAGAGACGATTAATAATAAAGTCGTAATCAATTGGTATTACGAGCAAGACGACGAAGACATGTTGGAAGCTGGCGAGGATTATGAAGCCATAATCAATGTGCCATTCAAAATGATTGAAGTTGAAGAGATGAAATAATCTCTTACTCCTCTACTTTCTCATTATTTATTCTCATTCTCCCAGATACCTTCTTACTTAGGCGTCCGAACATTTCCATTGTCCTTCTAAAACCATCTACGAACAATACTACAGTGAGCGCGATAGACATTAGCCATATCACTAGAATATTTGCAGATAGAGTTGTTATTTGTTTCCCTAAAAATGGTTTTGAAGGTGCATAGAAATGCGCGTCAAACAAATTACCATTAGACGGAGTCAAGTAAATCATATTTTGCTTTTGAACCAGCTCGTCATTGTACTCGACAATTTTTTTCAAGTCGTTCTTATTCGTCACAAAATCTTCCAAGCTTTCGTTGAAATGTGCGTCCTGTATAGCAAGGTATGCCTTGCGCTGCTCAGGAGTTGTAGTCAATTCGGCAATCTTCGTCTCACGTTGTTTGTTGGCCGCATTATAAGCTTGAATATAATACTGTTCCAATTCAGAAAGTCTTAGTTCTGCTTCGATCAACACATCGATATTGATCTTATCCTTTTCAATTTTAGAAATATCAGAGAATTGAAAATTCGGATTTGAAGCCAATTCTTTTTCAAACTCATTATAAATAAGTGTCACATCTGAAACAAACTCTTCATTTTTAGTTCCCGCCTCTAGCAACTTACGTGTGTTGTTAACCTTCGACATCAATTCCTTCACCCAATAGTCTTTCTTCCATCCGCAGTACTTTCTTGGCTGCTCGTATTCGAAAAACATTTTATTGAATTCATTATTTCTAAATTGATGCACAGCAAGCGCTTCATAGGCCCATCTCGATGTCATCACGTTCCCAATCAACGGCACGCTCGATTGATTTGAAATACCTGGAAAAAGGCGGTCAAATCGCACAATTACCCCGCTGAAAAGCAATTGAGGAATAATCAAAATTGGAATAATGATGTAGATAACCTTCGCACTATTGAAAGAAGCTGAGATATTCAATCCAAGAATATTTGCGAAACAACTGGTGGAGAAAAGAACCATCCAAAATGGTAGCAACATTCCTTTTACTTCTAAAATGCTGTTGCCCACAAGAACGAATGTCAAACTCTGAACCAGGCTAATGAAAAACATGATTCCAATTTTGGAGAACAGATAACTTCCCTTGCTTAAGTGCAAATATTTTTCTCTCTTTAAAATCTTTTGATCCTTGATAATTTCCTCTGCGCTAACTGTAAGACCAAGGAACAACGAAACCACAACAGAAATGAATAAATACTGAGGAAAATTGAGGTTTTCTCTCAGAGTATAGTCTTCTACACCTTGTGTTCCTGTAGGATAAAACTTGATGAAAAGCGACAATACAAATGCAAGAACAGGAGCTTCCAAGAAGTTGATAAGCATGTATTGTGTATTCGCCAATTTGCTCAATACATCCCTCTTTACAAATACCTTGAACTGCTCAATTTTACTAGGAAGAGCAAAAGTACTGTGAGGTTTCTCGCTAGCTAAATCGCTTCCCGCTAGGTGGTTTCCAATAATCACATTAAAGAAATTGTTCCATTCTTTTGGCGCAATTTTTCGATATTCTGTTTCATTGCCATATTCATCAACCACTTTCGCTTCGATGATATTGAATATTTGCTCTGGGTTTACATTACCACAATGTGGGCATTCGCTCTCGGTGAGATTAACCTGATTTACGAGTCGTTTGAAATAGATAATACTCTCTACAGGGTTGCCATAATAAATTGGATATCCGCCTGTATCAAGGATAAACAGTTTATCAAGCATTTTGAAAATATCACTACTAGGCTGGTGAATGACAACATAAATCAATTTCCCTCTTAGAGTCAATTCTTTAAGAAGGTCCATGATATTCTCTGAGTCACGGCTTGAAAGACCGCTTGTCGGCTCATCGACGAAAAGAACTGAAGGTTCACGAATCAATTCGAGAGCGATGTTCAATCGTTTGCGTTGACCACCAGAAATGGTTTTTTCAAGCACAGAACCTACTTTCAAATCCTTGCACTCAAAAAGTCCAATAGACTGCAAAGTATGCAATACAAGTGCCTTTATTTCTTCATGCGATTTATCGCGGAAACTCAATTTTGCATTGTAGTACAAGTTTTGAAAAACAGAAAGTTCTTCAATCAAAAGGTCATCTTGCGCTACATATCCCAACACACCCGAGACCTGATCTTGTTGTCTATGGATATCATATCCATTAAGCGTAACAGATCCAAAGGTTGGTGTATAATTACCGTTGAGAACATTCAATAAAGTTGATTTACCAGAGCCGCTTCCCCCCATGATGCCGACAAGATTTCCACCTTGTTCAGTAATGTTAAATTGGTGAAGTGCTTGTTTTTTAGAACCAGGGAAATAGTAAGAGACATTTTCCGCGCGGTAAACAATACGTGTACCCTCTTCTATTTTCAAGAATTTGTGGAGAACATCGCTGTAGAAAACTGGATTAATTTTATTACCTCGAATGTTTGCACCTTGTCCGAAAACATAGGTTTTTCCGGGGTATATGCTTTGGCTATTTAGGAAAATAGCGTCTTGACCATAGTAACGAACAAAGAAAAGATTCTCTTCTGCTAGTCGAAGAAAAATCAAACGACCTTTCAAACCTTCAACCGATAGAACGCGATCTTGTGAATGATTATGATCTGTAGATTTTGCAATAAGGAAAGCACTATCCGTAAATTCTGACTCCGCATTTGATTCTGTAAGATTGCGAATCAATCCGAATGTTTCTTTGTCTATGTTAAAGGCATCAGCTACTGTTTGAATAAACTCCCATTCTTGATCACCACTTGCTTTAAAATCAGTAATGAAATCTAAAAGTCGAATGAGTACAAAGTATTTTTCCTTTTGTTGAAGTTCTTCGTTAATGTGATCACAAATGCGGAGCACTTTCACAGAAGCCAAAGAAGTTCGTTTTTCGGATGACTTTCCCTGGTGGAATTTTTCTGCAAATTGCTCATATTCCTCTAGGTACTTATTTACAAGTTCCTTGTTCAATTGCTGACGCAAGAAAACGGCCACAATCTCTTTACCAGAAGCCTTGTTGGATCCGGCAATGATTGCAAAAAGCTGCATTAAGGCACGTAGAATTCCTGCACTCATTTTTTATAGAGCGATTTGAGAGTAATTATGCATGGAGTTCAAACTTATTTTTTAAATCCGATTACAAGCACGGCGCAGCCAGAGCTGAGTCGCGATTGGTCCAGCATAGCTTCAACTTTAACTGTCATGGTATTTTCGATTACGAAATCCCAATAAGGAGCATTGCTGTATTCCGAATTACTAAAAAGCAAATTACCATCCTGATCAAGAATCTTGAAAACAAGATTTCCGTCTGATGATCCGCTGCATGCTGCCATGCGATATGTATTACCACCAAACAGAGTGGTTTTAAATTCGGCATTTTCAGTACCAGTTAACAATGCTCTATAAGCTTGTCCATCGCTGATGTAATTATCTGTAATGTGCTTTTCGCATTGACCTGCAAGGCTATCACATTGAGAGAAACCCGCGATACTAAATAATGACACAAGGAGGGTGAAGACAATCTTTTTCATGGGTTCCATTATTGAGTTATGATAGTTCTGATGTTTTCAATTTTCGCTTTAATTTCAGTCAATTGATCGACTGAAACATTCACACTGCTTTTGCTTGTGAAGTAGGTAGTCTTTTCTTTAGTATCCGTGATTGGCTTGGAATACGTATAAGTAGATTCTAATTTCTCATAAAGCTTATTTAATTCGTTTAGCTCCTTCTTCAATGCATCCAATGCTGGGTTGGTAATATTTTGAAGCAGTGCGTTTAGGCTTTGACAAGCGTTTTTTTGTTCGCCAATGCGTTTCTTTACCTCTGGATTAATTGCAGCCGCATCCATGGCAAGGTGAAGTGATTCAATCCAGCCGCCCAATAGAATGAGGCCTGCAAGATCACTACGCTGACTATTTTTCAAGTATTTATCAGCAGAATGGAAGAATTGAGAACTCAATTTCAATACAGAATCTCTCTGAGAGATATTTGAATTAAGTCGAGAAACTAATTTTCCGTCTATGTGCTCGATAACTTCAATTTCGCCTGCAAGTTTACCCACAGCGTTAAAGTAATCGTTTGCAACTTGGCCTTTTTCAAAATTGGCTACATAGGCCAAATCGGCTCCATATACTCCCAAATTCATGGATTTTTTATACTCATCTAGGTATAATCCTCTTTTATTCAAATCATTAAGCAATTCTGCTTTGAACGGAAGATTGCTCTGTTGAACAAGAATAGCAAGTTGAGTTGGTGATGGAATCGAAATGATTTGACCATCAAGTTTGATTGTTCCTGACGACGAAATACTGTTGCTGTCAAGGGTTGAGACATTGTTACCAGTTGTTGTAGGCTGCTCACATCCAACCTGGATGAGAACAATTGCAGCTAATACAACAACACCTGTAATGAAAGCCGGGCGGAGATTCATAGTGTTGTTTTTAAAAATATTCACTTTGGCGTATACGAGGGTATCTTTAAAAAAGATACGTTCTCAGCAACAAAGAAAAGGTTTTTCAGCCTTCTCCCTATTACATTTGCGCTCAGTTATCAAAGGTGCATAATTAATATGTTTGAAAATTTAACCGAGAAATTCGACAGGGCGTTTAAAGTACTAAAGGGTCAAGGCCAAATTACTGAGATCAACGTCGCTGAAACCCTTAAGGAAGTAAGAAGAGCGTTACTCGACGCTGACGTTAGCTTCAAGACAGCGAAGGACTTTACAGAGAAGGTAAAAGAAACAGCCCTCGGGCAAAACGTGCTTACTTCTTTAAGTCCTAACCAATTGTTAGTAAAAATTACCCATGATGAGTTGAAAAACCTCATGGGTGGAAGTGCTAGTGACATCAACGTGCAGGGGAACCCTGGTATCGTATTGATGAGTGGTCTTCAGGGTAGTGGTAAAACTACTTTCTCTGGAAAATTGGCCAACTACCTTAAAACTAAAAAAGGAAAAAACCCTCTTCTAGTTGCTTGTGATATCTACCGTCCTGCGGCGATTGACCAGCTTCATGTGGTTGGAGACTCTATAGGTGTTCATGTATTCAGCGATAGAGAAAATAAAAACGCTGTAGATATTGCCACAAAAGCCATCGCTTATGCGAAGCAAAATGGATATAACGTAGTAATCGTCGATACTGCCGGTCGCTTGGCTATTGATGAGGAGATGATGACGGAGATTGAAAATGTCAAAAAGGCAATCAATCCAACGGAAACCCTCTTTGTTGTAGATGCGATGACAGGTCAGGATGCTGTAAACACAGCCCGTACCTTCAATGAACGTCTAGATTTCAGCGGTGTTGTACTTACCAAATTAGATGGTGATACCCGCGGTGGTGCTGCTCTTTCTGTTAAATCAGAAGTAAACAAGCCTATCAAATTCGTCGGAACCGGCGAAAAAATGGATGCCCTCGACGTGTTCTACCCAGAACGTATGGCAAGCCGTATCCTTGGCATGGGAGACGTTGTATCCCTTGTTGAAAAAGCACAAGAACAATACGACGAAGAACAAGCAAAGAAGCTCGAAAAGAGAATCAAAAAAGACCAATTCGACTTCAATGACTTTCTTGATCAAATTCAGCAGATCAAGAAAATGGGTAGTGTGAAAGATTTGATGGGCATGTTACCTGGTATGGGTAAAGCATTAAAAGATGTTGAAATTAGCGATGATGCTTTCAAACACATTGAAGCGATAATCCGTTCGATGACTCCAAAAGAACGCACCAATCCTGGTATTTTGGACATGTCGCGCAAAAACAGAATTGCTCGCGGTAGCGGACGCACTCTTGAAGACATTAATAAACTTCTCAAACAGTTTGATCAAACCAAACAAATGATGAAGATGCTGACCAACAAGAGTCAGGTGATGAATATGATGAAGAATATGAAAGGCATGCGCCCTAGATAAAAGTCATGGAAGCATTATTTACTACAGATTTCAATTTCCCAAATCAAACGGCAGTTTATCACGGCAAAGTGCGTGATGTATACTCCATTGGTCAAGATACTTTAGTAATGGTAGCAAGCGATCGCATTTCAGCGTTCGACGTAGTGCTGCCACGCCCTATTCCTTTCAAAGGGCAAGTACTCAATCAAATCGCAGCGCACATGCTCGATTCGACAGCTGACTTAGTTCCTAATTGGAAAACCATTTCACCTGACCCCAACGTTACTATTGGAAAACGCTGTGAACCTTTTAAAGTAGAAATGGTTATTCGCGGTTATCTCACAGGTCACGCTTGGAGAACCTACAAAAGTGGATTAAGAGTTCTTTGTGGTGTAGCGCTTCCAGAAGGATTGAAAGAACATGATCGTCTCCCCTCGCCTATCATTACGCCAACAACGAAAGCTTCTGAGGGACATGACGAGGATATTTCACGAGAAGAAATTCTCGCGCAAGGAATAGTCTCTGAAGCAGATTATCTCGTGATTGAAGACTATACAAGAAAGCTATATCAAAGAGGAACAGAAATCGCTGCGAAGCAAGGACTAATTCTCGTTGATACAAAATACGAATTCGGAAAATTGGACGATACCATTCTTCTTATGGATGAAATTCACACTCCTGATTCTTCTCGTTATTTCTTTTTAAAAGGCTACCAAGAAAGACAAGACAATGGAGAACAACAAAAGCAATTGAGCAAAGAGTTCGTTCGCGAATGGCTTATTGCAAATGACTTCATGGGAAAAGAAGGACAAACTGTTCCAACAATGACCGATGAGTTCGTTCAATCCGTATCTGATCGTTACATAGAATTGTACGAGCTAGTAACGGGCAAGAAATTCGAAAAACAAGATTACGCTAACGCGCACGCTAGAATCGAGAGCAACGTGTTGGGCTGTGAGCTATAGGTCCTAGGCTTTAGGCCGTAGGCTTTATGTATTGAAAATGAAAAAGGGGCTAACGCCCCTTTTTCATTTAATTTTAGATCCCTTTTATTAGCTTATAGCTTATAGCTTATAGCTTATAGCTTATAGCCAAAAGCCAACAGCTTACTTGCTTCCCAAAACTGTTATCGTTCCGGTATTCTCATAGACCTTTCCATCGTAACCTACAGCTCTGTAGTGATAGAAATATGTGCCGTCTGTATTCTCGTCGCGAGGTTTCCATGAATCAAAATTATCATCGAAATCATATATCTCATCAATATTCTCTAAGGTCGCTTGTAAACCTCCATATCGGTTATAGATCTGCATATTGAATTCTTTGATCCAGTTTCCAATCACTTTGTATTCATCATTTTTACTATCCGCATTGACAGTTACAACGTTTGGAATTGTAATCGCACTGAAATTATAAATGATCAAATTCTGAGTGGTTGATTCCGTGCAACCATTCAAATTGGCCGTTAATGTTACAGTATAGAAGCCATTATTGTAATATGCAGAGCTTTGAATATCATTGATATCATTTGTCACCACCGTTTCACCATTTCCAAAATCCCATACAAAGTCAGCACCATTGGAATTTCCATCAAAAACAACTGTCAATGGAACCATGCCTTCAGTTGCGGAAGGAGAAATGCTAACGTTGATTTGAGTAACAGTAACTGTAGCTTGATCTGAACCTGAACATCCGTTGGCATCAGTCCCAGAAACTGTATATACAGTTGTTGCAGAAGGACAAGCTGTTGGTGTAGCAGTGTTTGCTCCCGTTAAAGTTGCTGCTGGTGTCCAAGAATAACTTGTCAATCCAGTTGCACTTAGTTCAGCACATTCACCCTCGCATATCGATGCTGGATTTACAGCATTTACAATAGGAAGTGGATTGACAACAACTTGCACTTGATCGGTATCCTGACATCCGAATTGATCGGTACCAGTTACCGTATAAGTAGTGGTTGTATTGGGTTGAACAGAAGGAGATGCAGATGCAGAGTTGAAACCAGGTGCAGTCCATGCGTAGCTAGTAGCACCTGTTCCTGTAATCGTAGCAGAGGCTCCAGCGCAAATCTCCTGATCATTACCTGCTCCCACATTCGGAAGTGCATGAACAATTACATTCAAGGTTTCTTCTGAGGTGCACAATCCAACAACTGTATATGTAACAGGGAAAGTTCCTACACCACTAATACTTGGATCAAATACTCCAAAGTTTGCATCCGTGATACCAGTTCCTGCCCAAGTTCCTCCTACTGTATTGGCAAGGAGAATTTCTGAAGCGCCACCTTGACAGAATGAACCATCTGAAGTAATCGTTATGGATGGAACTGCTTCAACAACAATAGATGTGTTATCCACACCTGAACAAACACCAGTAATAGTATAAGTAACAGTGGCTGTTCCACTTCCTGCTAGAGCAGGATTGAATAAACCTGAAGCGTCTACTCCATCACCTGACCAAACACCTCCACTTGTTGCAGCAATCAATTGGATTGGATCTGCTTGAACACATAGTGGAGCAATATCTGTAATACTTGCATCTACTGAGTTGTTTACAGTTATTTCAATTGTCGCGTCACCGATACAACCAGAAGTTACGTCATAGGTAATAGTAAATGTCCCCAATCCAGAAGTAGCCGGATCAAAAGTTCCTACTGCCCCATCTGTGATACCCGCACCTATCCATGTTCCACCAGGCACGTTGGATACTAAATCAATTGGGGAAGCTTCGACGCAAAGCAATCCTGGATCTTCAATTGTAGTGATTGGCGAATCTTCTACGATAATAGTGATATCATCAAAGCCGCTGCAATAGTTGTCGATATTGTAAGTGATAACAAATTCACCTTGTCCGCTCACAGTTGGGTCAAATATACCTTCTGCAGTATCCGTGATACCAGTACCCGACCAAACCCCACCTGTTGTAACAACAGATAGATTTACAGGAGTTGCGCTTCCAAGACAAAGTACTCCAGGATCTGAAATAACTGCATTTGCAGTTGGCCACACAGTTATTTGAATAGTAGAAGAAACCGGACATCCACCAATATTTACAGTGTACGTAATGGTTTTTACTCCAGCTCCTGCAGTTGTTGGATTAAATAGACCAGTTGCTGCATTTGTAATTCCTGTTCCGCTCCATGTTCCACCTGTTGGAGTAGCTGAAAGGTTGAATGCTGCATCAAACAAACAATAGAATGAGTTTACTGGAGTAATTGCAGGAGAAGAAGCTACTTCATAGATTCTAATTTCAGAATCTGAAGCGTTTCCGCCGCAAGCAGCTTTAGGGCCATTACCAGTAATAGTTAATGTAAATGTAGTATTTACGGTCGGCCCAGGATTAACTGTTGGAGTTAATGAAGTTGTTGCACCGGGAATGGTAACAACCG
>Ga0315908_10004385_pt1 | contig 10171 bp, 21 predicted proteins | sample LakEriMetagenome_12_FD_203520 | JGI IMG/M metagenome (GOLD analysis project Ga0315908, IMG submission 203520) | Freshwater fungal communities from buoy surface, Lake Erie, Ohio, United States - Buoy 4 MA124 | ecosystem: Environmental > Aquatic > Freshwater > Lake > Lake biofilm | place: USA...
TTTCTTACGAATAAGTATCACCGTATCCTCAGCCAATCGGTAACGGTAGAATCCCTGCTGACTAAGCCAGGTGAACATCAGCAGGTAGTTGAAGTCGATCTGGAGCTTATCGTTTGGCTTCTCGGTAACCGTCCAGAACTTGGTGATCGTCTTACCTGCTTCAAGCGATATAATTAGGTTCTGAGCTTCAAGTGGCTTCAGCCCTTTCAGCTTCGCCTGCTCAATTAAACTCTCATCCGATACGCCTGACTGCTTCTGGATCTTGAAATTATTGAGCGTCTTAACATCCTCAAAAACAGCTATCCCATGCTCGGCAGTCTTAGAATAACTCGACTTGATAATCGACTTAATCTCCCTCTCACTGAAGTCAGCCGATTCATATTGCATCACATACGATTCAGCCGATGCACGATCTATTCCGTAGCGGTTGAATGCACTCAGTAAGGCATGGATGTACTTGTTACGGTTACCTTCCATAAAGGTCTGCCTACGGTCAAGCCAGACCAATATCCTGCGAATGATCTCATCGTGATCAGCAACGGGAAAGTAGGTCTTTTGCTTGTCTTTTATTACCTCATCACCATCCTCTGCGATAAACACCGGTGCATCTTCATTGATGTAAATATCCTGATCAATCGAATCGAAACAAGATCGGGGTAGATCGCCTCCATTGTCAAGCGTGGGCAGGTTAAAGTAATCCCTCAACGCCTTGAACGTGCGCTCGTGCTGCTCGATGATAGGCGGGATCCTGACGATTGCTTTAACACCTGTTCCGGTTGGTGAATTAAACGCGATATAAACGTACTTGTTCTTGATCACGTTATCCTTCACCTCATCGTCGAAGTCTAAGCAGATCAGTCCTGAGTGCTTCAGGCACCCTCCGGTAGATCGGTGGTTGAACTCACCTGACCATAGATAAACAGGCAGCGATTCCTTGAGCCGCTTGATCTGACCTGCATCAGTCGTGCTACGTAACTCATCGATAATTGTACGGGTCACATCCGTACCGAATCGAATTCGGTCGATAGCCTGTTCGACTGTGATAATGGTAGGACTGTTGAGTTTAAATAGGGTAGGAAAAATAGTAATCATTGAGTGAGTTTAAGGGGTCGTGAAGATACTGAACTATCGGCAGCTATCACACTCCCATCCGACCATATACCCGCGATCTCGCAACCGATTCGATCCGTTTACGATCGCTCCGCATAGGCAGCGACCGAGCTGACTGATTCGTTGCCGCTCAGATCGGTGGTCTTTGCGCCATTTGATATGCGTCGAGGCGATCGATCTGATCATTACTAACTGCTCATCCGTAGCAGTCTGGCATAGGTCGTGGATGTTAGTCATGGAGTAAGGGTTTAATGTGGTTAAACTATCAAGTTATTTTCTCTTAGGTAACTCGAACCGAAGCGGCTCGATCATTGGAGATGAAGCTACAATTATCCCATCCTCGCAGAAGGTACGCTGAACATCGACCTCCGCAATGATATGATAGTCGTACTGAATTAACAAGTCAGTACATTGATTATGACCCTTCATCGAATGGGTCGATATAAACACAAAGTCTATCTCGGATCGGTTGAACCTACCCGACTCAGCGCGGAGCATCTCGACCTCATCACCCTGAATGTCGCAATGCAGCAGATCGATTCGACCCGGTACAGGTATACCACCAGAGCCGATACGCTCGTTTAAGAACACTCCGTTGAATCCGTTTATGTTGTAATGCCTGATCCCAGTCTGCAAGTACTCAGGATCAATATCGATGCAGATCGTCTGAGACTGTGGTGCAACCTGCTTCATCCACATCGAATAGAACGCCCAATAGCTGCCGAGTTCAACCATCACAGGCGCACGATCTCGATACCGCTCGATGATCTTGCCAAATAAATACTCCTCGCTCGGCTCGTGAACGCCTCCGTTGATCTTCAGGATCTCACTGAACTTGCCGTAGTACGACTGATCGTAAACTTTCAACCCGTTATGCATCGTGATCATACCATCCGTGCAATCACCTGCACCTGGTACTCGCGGTATCAACGCATTTAGCGGGTCAGATAGGATTAAATTGAATCGGGACTGGTAGGCGTTAGTCATATCAAACATTTAAAAATAATGATTCAACTATATTTAAATCTCTTTGGCTTGGAGGCTTCGCGTTGGTGACATTGTAAGGAGGATTAAAATACCTTATACAACTTGTTTCTAAATCACAAAGATAATTTACAGAGCAACTAATAAAATAGATACTATCAAAGTCTTTAAAACCCTCAGATACGTGAGTTATAATTCTTTGCGCTACATTAACAGACCTTCCTATGTATTGTATATCTTGGTTCTTACATAAAAAATAAATGCCTGGTGGTGTATTGATATTACTTAATGGCAGTTCGTATAGGTTTTTAATTTTAGATAACTGAGGGGGGATATTAACAGCTTTAAGTTCTTCTTTGTTAAAATGTATAAACTGATATTTCTCTGTTACAAAACCTTCCTTATATGTTGTGTAGTTTTCATCAAGCCATTCATTTATCTCAGATGGAATAAACCACATCGTTTCTTCTCCAGTTATTGGATTTTTAACTACATAGTGTGGGCATTTACCATCTTTTGCTAATTGAATTATACCATCATTTCCTACTAATTCTTTTAGTCTTCCTTTACAATCATCAATACGCTTTAGCTTATCCAATGCTTTCATATCTTGTTCCACTCGTTATAGAATTGTTCCCATGTTTTGGCAATAATATAGAATCCGCCTGACTTGATCACCTCCGCCTCGATCTTCTTCTGGGCATCGCTCTGCCTGTCCTTACCGATTTTCACCTCAATCGCTACCTGTACCCCAATGAGCCTCCCTCCGACCTCTATCGGCTTGCTCGCCATTATATCGGCTATGCCCTTCCTGGTCCCTGATCTTGTCCACTTGCCGTTCCGCATAATCCCGGTGTTATTGATCCGATCAGCATAGCCTCCCGTCAGCCGGATGAAGTCAACGATCGCAGTGGTTAAACCGTTTGCGCTCTTGTCTGAGTATTTTGTCATAGGTACATACGATTTTGGTAGGGTGGTATTGCTGCACTTCGCTCGGTGCTTGAGTTGTTCTAACTCGCGTAGGGTCATAGTGAGCGAAGAAATTTAACTCTATCCTCATCAGTATTAAATAGTTTAGAATATTCGACATCGCTTATATTCATAAAAATACTATTTATCATTATTAAATCACGTATGCTAAAATTAAACCACTCACCACCTTTACGTCTTTTATGTCCAAATAATTTGTGAATTGTTTTTTCTAAATATTCAGCACTTTCATCATACCCAGGTTCGTGATAAGTGAACATTACTAATTCTAAGTCGCAACCTGATTGAGATTTTAACGCACTAAATCTTTGATCAATATTTGTAGTTCTGCCAATCTTAAATCGTTTAGATTGAAAGTTAAAAACTAAATATACACAATCTATTCCCGTTCGACCAAATATGTATTTTTCAAACAATTCATCATTAGACTTGGAAATATTTTCTTTATTTCTGTGTGATCCATCCTTATTGTAGGTCATTTCCCAGTACATGTGATCGTATCTCATCCGTTGACAATCTTATCTAATCGCTGTGCAACGATAGACCACTTACGGCAGTACTCATACTGTTGCCGCTTGGTTAGATTGCCGTTGTCTATTGCACTAAAATATTCTGACCATAAATACTCTAATGTTCTCGGTGTAGCGACCATGCCCTCGTCATTATAGAACTGGTGTATCATCCCAATATCGGTACATACGTTCCTGCGCTGATCCATCCGGGTAGATAGTTCTCCAGATGCGCGGTGCAATCTTATATTCTGTTGGCTCATTTCGGTTATGAATTAAGGTTAATACATCTCTCAATAGCATCAGGTTAACATACACTCGGCCGTAGCGAGTCGATGATTCAGATCGGTTCATAAGGTTATACGATTTGATACGTTAATATACGAATTGTGTGATAAATGTTATGCGCTACGGTGTCCGAATATCATATCCCGCATCGCTTTGGCGGCTTCGCGTTGTATTGAAATATGGAACTGCATTGAACTATAATCATCGTTATACATCTCATCAATCTCCTCATCTGTAACGTAGCGGGGTGCATCCTCCTTGCATCGGGCGAGTTCGTCTTCGAGTTCGTTCAGAATCTTAACCACCATCTCAGCCTCTTCGGGAAACACGTGGAATATTTTCTTCAACCCATTGTAAACAGCTACATCACCTGCCCCGTACAGGATCTCCCATTTCGGTATTATACCAGTTGGTGTCATAGTTTTTCTATCTCTTGTTTAACTTCTAAATAATACTCGGTCAGATCGATCAACCCGTGTGCAGTAGAATAGTCTAACACCTCATCGACCGCAATCAGTGCAGCAACCTTTGCACCGGAAATCGTTAGCAAGCAATCTACTAAATATCGCCTCACCAAGTCGGTTGCCTTATCCTTTGCGCTCATAGCATGATCCCTCCTATGTATTCACGGCATAACTCAACCCGCTCACGTAAACTCGCAATAGCCGCATCGTTACGCTCAATCTCGAAGGTCTTTAATCGCAATCCGACAGGCAGACCTGAGTAAGTCATCCGAGCCTTCACCAAATCAAACAGTTCCATATCCAACTCCGACTCGCCACGACTACGGGCAATAACCCACGCCTCGCGCTCAATCAAATAGTCAGGTGCATCCATTAGACAGTACACAATCATACCCTTGCTCATACCAGTCAATGCCATGTAAGTCTGAAGCTGCCAGTAGTACTGCACGGGTAACTCATTTTCAAACAAAGGGAAGCTGAAGCAGTCCCAGGAACATTTAATATCCGGTACTAAGTTAGTCAATACAAGGTCAGGCGTTCCAATTAGGTCGGAATCGGTGTAATTGACCTCGTTCTTATACACCAATCCCCATCCTAACTGCATCGCGGCAAACTCAATCGCATCCGACTCCATCGCATTGCCTTTATCGAAATACTTCGAGGAGATCATCTTGGGACGTGAATAAATCTGCTCCTTCAGCCACGTTTCGCAGTAGGTCTTGGCTGTTTCGCTTAGACCTGAGCCGCTACGGGCTTTGGTCATGATCTGGCTCGCGGCTGATGCGCGAATCTTAAATTCTAATTGCATAAGGCTGTAATGTTTTCGGTTGAAACTACATATTTCTTCTGAATCTGTTCAATGGTAACCGTACCGGATGCGATCGCTGACTTCGCATCAGACCACTTTGGATGCTCAGGGGTTAGCTGCTCCTTGCTGATCGTTTCGCGCACTCGCAGCGCATCCACTACATCGCCAAAGGCTTTTACCTTCTTTACATAGAGCGTAATCTGCCTGCCTGCCCATTGCTCCACGTAGGGCGTTGCAAGTACCTTAGTAATCGATTTCAAATTAGTCGCGTTCAATACCATCGGCTTCTGACCTCTCAGGTGAGCCACTACGCAGGACTCTTTCTTACCATCCGTATTAGCAATCATTTCGCTGCTGATCCGGTCAATAGTTACGGTCAACTCGGCATTGTCAGAGCCATCCATTAATGCCCATGCTCCGATGTAATCGGGATTGTAGGTCTTTTTCCAGTGAGTAAGGGTCTGATTCATGTTCTATATCTTAATATTGTTGTGTGACTTATTCCAAATTCCTGAGCCAGGTAATGGCTGCTCATCTCGCTTGCCCTGATCGCTTCCCGCTCGATCTGATCTAACTTCGGGCGATCCTTGTAGTACGACTTGCCCTTGTGCAACCCGAATCGCTTACGTGCCTTCAAAATAGCGTTAGGTGACCGATCCAGTATCTGACCTAACCTGCGGTCGGTTAGATTCATATTATCCTGCAACAACCGCAGTTCAGACGTACTCCACTCACGCCCGCGCATCCCTCTGAGCATTTAAGATTCGTACCAATTCTACCTCGCGCTGATCGTACTGACCTGCAATATACTCCGCATAGTCACGGATCGCCTGGCATCTGACCGATCCACATTCACCACGTAATGCCGTCTGAACGTATCCTGCCGATACGCCTATCTCTGCTGCGATTCGGCTTATATCACCGAACTTTAATCTTTTCAATATGCTCATAATCTGTTTGGGTTAATCGTTCTGTTCAATTCATTCGGTGAAGCATTCTCCTGCCAGTTCGGATCTTCATCGCTCGCAATCGGATAGTCGATCTCATAATCTCTTTGCATTTGATTAGCAGCCTCAAGGAAACACTCCAAGCCGGTCAGATGATACATCGCCCTGGTCAATTCGATGCAATCCGTTTCGTGCTGTGCAAATGCCACCAGTGTCGGGCAGTTGTCGAAATCGTCCCGAAGTAACTCGACTAATCGAGCCGCTTGGTCTGGGTGTAGGTTTTTCATATCGCTTGAGATTGATTGTGAGCGTTAGCAGCATCAGTAGTAATTCCAACAACTTTGAAATCCCTTCCGGTAAATCTGTTGAATTTAGCGTGACTTAACGCCTCTTTCTCATTCATTGCTGTAACAATAATGCTTGATTGTCCGCCGATGGCGCGAGTGTAGGCAACTGTGTAGTTCGTTTTCATTTTCTGTCTGTTTGTTATTGACCTTGCAAATATATATACTTCGATACATACAATGCAAGTAAAATCTGATAAATCTGCATTCTTGTAGTAATCCGACTACAAATAACCAGGGACTGACGTACAATCAGACTACAACCGACCTACTTAATCCGCCAGATGCGTACACCGCCATCGACCTGCTGAGTGGCGAAATCCCAATCTAACCCGTTACGCTTCACCCAGGATCGCGCACATCCCGATAAATTATTCTGCAACTGAACCATCGTCTTACGATTCAATATCACGTAGAAACTCTGCCCTACTTTCATTTCAGACCACGGATATTTGGTCTTTCTGGTCTTTTCAAACTGATCGCATACGGCATTGTAGCGAACAGGTGCTTCAAATTCACTGGTTAATAAGTAGTCTGTCATGTGTTCAATTTGTATTTATTATGTAAATCAGAGCAAATATAGTAGCTTATTATTAAAACTTCAGTATTATAACGTAATAATGACCAATATAACTTAGCTATTCAGTGTGTTATTTTGTAATAAATACGATTTTGAGCCGGTTATAAACGCTCCGATGCGCACGATTTTGCCTGATCGGAACTGACCCGAAAAACACCCAAAAACACTAATCGCTCATTATCAATACTTTAACTTTTTGCGCTGCTACAACTGCGACAAACCTGCGACACAATTTGCGACAACTTTTTTTTACACGCAAAGTACTGAAACATAAATAGTTAATCAATCAAAAGGGTTCATTTTAGGGGTCGGCAACGTTTGTGACACTTTGAAATGCTATTTCCGCTATATGTACTAATGATAGTAATACTATTATGATATTTATTATAATAAAAACACCATATTAAACTGTCACAGATGTCGCAATTCGCCTCAAATCGGCTCTATCGTTGTCTGTATCAATTCGTTACGGGTCAAAATCAAGATGTAATCAAGTTGTCACAAGATGTTACGTCTGTCGCAGATCAATTCTATGGCAATTTGTTCCAATTAATTCGTGATCGTTTAGTATAATTGTCCGAATTAAATCAGATAGAAGCATGGCTTACGAACACAAGGAGAACAGCGGTAGTCTGTTCAGGAATGAAACCAAGAAGTCGGACAATCACCCAGATTACACCGGCAAGATCAATATCAAGGGCGAGACGCTCGATCTTTCAGGGTGGATCAAAGATACCAACGGCAAGAAATGGCTCAGCCTGAGCGTCCGTGAGCCGCGTCAGGTGGATGCGTACGTACCGAGTGAATCAGTACCGACATCGGATTTGCCATTTTAGATGACTTTTACTTTACAGATTAAATGATCTCGATCTGCCATCCATCATACGGTCGACCTGAACAGGCTCGCCGGTGTGTTCAGCAATGGCTTGATCGAATGGTTACCGATAGCTCGATCGAGTGGATCCTGAGCCTGAACGATAACGATCCCCAGTTCAGCAACTACATGAAGGTAATGGATGACACCGGTCTGGTCATAGTAGCCGATTCATTCAATGGGATGGTAGCTGCATCGAACGCGGCTGCATCCCGGTCGAAGGGAGATATACTGATATTGGTCAGCGATGATATGGAACCACCGCAGGGCTGGGATCAGCTACTATTGTCTGATCAGTACCTGACCGGTCAGAATCCGGTAGTGTTGCAGGTGCATGATGGTATCCGCTCGGACATCGTGACTCTGCCGATAATGAATCGCACAGCGTACAAGGTACTGGGATATCTGTATCATCCGGGATACATCTCGATGTTTGCCGATAACGATCTGGCCGAAACGGCTAAGGCGCACCACTTGTACCGAGTTAGTTCGATCGTAGGTTTTCAGCATAATCACTGGGTGAACGGCAAGGCTCAGAAGGATGCGACCTATGAGCGCGAGGGGTCGAGTATCGCGTGGAAAGTTGGTGAGAAGCTATTTGAACAACGTAAGTCAGGAGGGTTTCAGCTATGACCGAAGACCTGTATGAATATGTAGATGAAAGTATTGATAATGCTTGGTACTTTGGTGTGTGGATGTTTGAAAGGCAAACCGATGAAGAATGGATGAAAGGTGAAACCATTGAAGATAACGGTATAGGCTTCAATAGTCCTGATGCTAAATACTTAACGCCTATGTTCAAGCATCTATTGGACTATCCATTAAAAACTCAAAGAGATATACACGCTCCGTACTTTGATAAATGGGTTAGAGAACATTTGAGACCAAGACTTTTGAAGTATACCAAGCAGTTTAAAGTATATTCCGCTTGGTTAGATGAGGAGGTATTTGAACATGACTGACCTGTTCACGATCTGCATCCTGACCTTGAACGACCGCGAGCAGTTCTACACTCGGCTGCGTAGGTGTTTAGATCCGCAGGTAGTGGGTAAACCGGTACGGATCATTACGATCAAGGACAACTATGAGCAGACGATCGGTGCTAAGAGGAACGCTGCGGTTGACCTGGTCGAAACCGAGTACATGGCATTCATCGACGATGACGATGTAGTATCGATGAATTACGTTGATTCGATTCTGGCAATGCTTGAGGCTCGACCCGATGCGGTCGGTATCAAGGGTCAGTATAGCGAGGGCAACTATGCACCGGTTAACTTCATCAATACACTCGGTTATGCTTGGGAGATCAAGCCGCGCAGGATAAAAGGTAAGATGACTTACCTGCGACCAGTGAACCATCTCAACCCGATCAAGACTGAGATCGCTCGAAAGTATCCGTACCCAGAGATAAACCACGCTGAGGATATGGACTATGCAAATCGGATGGCTGCAAACAATGCGATTTCGGTATGCCCTTTGATAGATTCAATTTTGTACTTTTACCAGTACAGAAAGAACAAGTGAGCAAATCAGTCAGCGAATTACTAAAGTACCTGCACGATAACATTGACCCGGATCAGTTGGTTGCCGATTACATGGCACTAACTAAGTCTGAGCGGGTGAAGTTTGCCATTGACATAACCAAGATGCTGCGCGAGGAAGGTCAAACAGACGGCAAGGTTGTGATCGAATTAATCTACCCTGATGAGCAACTACCAGATACCGGTCAAGCGGCTGCATAGCGGTCAGCTACAGGTGATGGCTGATGCTAAGCGGTACAACGTGCTGAAGATCGGTCGCAGGTTTGGCAAGACCACGATGAGCGTGAACAACCTGATCATCCGTCCTGCGTTGGAGGGGTTTCCGGTTGCTTACTACGCTCCGACTTACAAAGACTTGGATGAGGTCTGGCAGGAACTAAAGACAATGCTGATGCCAATCATATCGGGCAAGAATGAACAGACTAAGCAGCTTCGGCTTATCTCTGGTGGTCTTATCGACTGTTGGAGCCTGGACAATCCTGACTCTGGCCGTGGTCGTAAGTATAAGCGCGTTGTTATCGATGAGGTCGAGAAGTCAAAGAAGTTCAAGGAAGCATGGCAGGGGGCGATTATGCCTACCCTGCTCGATTACAAGGGTGACGCATGGCTGCTATCAACGCCAAAGTTCGGAGATACCTACTTCAAGGAACTCCATAAGCGAGGGGGAGAATCAGGATGGGCAGCGTTCAATCTAAGCACCTACGATAATCCTCACATTGATCGGGAAGAGAT
>Ga0315908_10004386_pt1 | contig 10170 bp, 7 predicted proteins | sample LakEriMetagenome_12_FD_203520 | JGI IMG/M metagenome (GOLD analysis project Ga0315908, IMG submission 203520) | Freshwater fungal communities from buoy surface, Lake Erie, Ohio, United States - Buoy 4 MA124 | ecosystem: Environmental > Aquatic > Freshwater > Lake > Lake biofilm | place: USA...
ATAAATAAATAGGAAGTTTGTGTGAAAATAATAAATAAGAAACGGTATAGTAATAGATATAAAGTTTAGAAACTCGAGACAGTATAGAATCAATGATGGATTTAGGTTTATCATAGGGAAAAAAAGGGTATAATGATGAATCTATAAAATGGAGGGAAAATGAGGATGATAATGAGATATTAAATAATGAAATGAAGAAAATTGAAATAGAACGTGAGAGTGTGGAACTAGAATACAAATAGGAAATATTATAATACTTACTGTCTCGTGAACAATAACATCACTAATTGAGTGTGGAAAGATTGAACCAAACTTAAGAACAAGAGGTGGACATGGACATGCGTGCAAAATTAGTGGACTGGTTAGTTTATGTTCATTGGCAATTCTAATTGCAACCTCAGACACTTTTCTTAGCAATACAATGGGTAGACAGAGTTCTTATGTAAGCCCGTATATATAAACATTATCTTTAACTTCTCGGCATCTGTTGTCTCTTCCTAGCCACAAAGTATTAAGAAGTCTATTGTCCTGCCCTTTCTCATTATCTTTATGCTGCCAATAATATTTATTCACTCACAACTTTTCTTGATATGGAAGCATTTATCATTTCTATCCTCTAATATGACTTTGAACTTTATCCCACTCTTTACTCTTTTCATTAAATATTCACACTTCATATTGGAGTTATCCATAAAGAGATTTCTTCATCAAATTATCTCTAGTCTAATGAACTATTATTATTATCCAGATATTTAATAGAGTTAAGTTTATTGGATCTAAGAATTTAGTAGAATAAACCTAGTTTAATAGTTGCTGCTAGTATTTATGCAGCTTAAAAAATTCTTAATTAATCAAATCTGTGGTAAATTATTTTTATTTATTTTTATTTAGGGACTAATAAATGATTTCACTAACATCATATTAAGAATATGATTTAAGAAATGTTGCTAAAGAATTATTAATCTTACTATCTAAAATTTAATATTTTAAATTTTAACAAATACCAATTAAATTTTCTAATACTATTTTTAGTAAAATATCACAAATTAATGTTTTATTAATTAATGAATCAAACTAATCATAATTATGATTTTTAAATTATTTTAGGGTATTTTAAATAAAATAATCATTAGATTATTTTTTTAAATATTTTTCTATTTATAAATAATATGTATTAAATTTTTTATTTTAATTGTTATAAATATTTTTATTATATCTTCAATTAATTTTAATCATTTAATATCTGATGAGTATATATAACTAAATCTATTGTAATGATTGAAGATTATATAGCTAAAAAAAACCAAAATTTTCAAAAATAAAAGTTCTGGAATAAGGATTTCGATTAAATAAATTAAGAGATTTTAGATGATAAATTAATTATTGAAAGTAATTTCAAGACTATTAAATATATTAAAAATAAAAACATGAATTTTTTTGATTCTTATTTTCAGTTTAAATAAAATACAATCGTTTATTTTAAAAAAATTAATTCTAATTTTTTATCTAAATTTATTAAAAAAAAAGAAGAATTAGATATAAAAGATTTTAAACAAAAAGGTTATATTTTACTAAAAGATTTTTATTTTTTTAAATAGTAAGAAATAACTTATAAAAAAAAATAAATCAATGCTTTTATAATATTTAGAAATTATAAGCAAAAAGTATTTTTTCATTAAAATGATTAAATTAATGAAAAAATAAGATAATATTTGAAATAATAATGTATATAAAAAGAATTTTATTAATAATATAGTTAATAAAAATATTTAGGATTTGGTAATTTTAGTAGTGTTTATTTAGTAAAAAACAAATAAACAACCTAAAAATATGCTGCAAAAATAATAGACACATCATAATTAACTGAAAAGATTTTTAATAATATTTCTTTAGAATTAAATGTCATGAAAAAATTAAATTCAACTAAAAACAAATATTTTATAAATTTAATAGAATGTTTTGATTTATCAGATTAATTTGTTTTTGTAATAGATTATTGCAAACATGGAAATCTTTTAGAATTCATAAAGAAATGTTAAGGCAATAAAGTTTAATTGAAAATTATTCATAGTATTTTAGATTAAGTATTATAAGGATTAAGTGTTCTTCATAATGATTTATAATTGATTCATTGAGATATCAAAGCAGAAAATATATTGGTATATGATATTCACAACAAAATTCCAATTATAAAAATAGCAGATTTTGGATTAACTTGTCATCTTTCAGATAAAAGTTAAATTCATCGAAAATGTGGAACTCCTGGATACATTGCCCCTGAAATTATCAAAGGATAAGCATTTAATGTATCAGCAGATTTATTTAGTCTTGGAGTTCTAACTTTTATAATGTATAATTTACATATTTTATATTCTTTAATATTAAACAATTCATATAAATATTAATTTTACCATATTATTCATTAGGAGTATAGGCAGATCTCCATTTACAGGTTCTAATCTTAAGGAATTATTAAAAAATAATTCAAAAGCTGATATTTAGATTAAAAAAGAAGAATACGAGTAAAGTTCAATTAAATGTATAATTTAATTTATTATTTAGTCCTTTATTTAATTACTTAAATGCTTTGTGCAAATCCTTTAAATCGGATTAAAGTAGATTAAGCAATAATTGAAAATAAAAATTTATAATAGGAATAAATTACAAATGATTCTCATCAAAGTTTGGTACTAATAATATTTATATTTAATTTATCATAAAAATACTCATATATTTATTTTATAATGCTATATTTAATCTTAAATTATTTAATATACTTTGAATTTAGTAAAAAAGCTAAACTGATGAAAATAATAAATAAAATTCTTATTATTAAGTTTCAAAAAGATCAGGATTTTCAAAATCAATTAAAAATGATGACAATTCTTTTAATTAGATGACTCATTCTTATTTATAAATTAAAAAAGAAACATCAAATAATTAATTAGATAATAAAAAAACAAGTTTCATTTTATTAAATGAAATTTTTAAAAAAAGATCTAGATAAAACTCTAAAAAATCTACCTCTCTAATCAAGTTTTCTAATTCTCAATATAAAAATTAAACTTCAAGAAATTCAATGATTTAAATAACATAAAAATAAACCAATACTTCAGTAAAATCATAAAACTATATAAATAACACAAGTTAAAAGTAGCAAACTTATTTAACCTAAAAAGATGATAATTTTTATAAAAATATTAATTTTAAAGAAATTAATAAATAATTAAATAATAGAATTAATAATAAAATGAAATCAATTAAATAAATAAATAAAAATGAAAAATTTTCAAATAATTGTTTTTAAAAACTTTAAAAACAATCGCAATCATTTAGTGTTTAAATGATTTAAATTAATCAAGAAATTTAAACTTAACAAATAAAATAAGAATAATCATAAAATAAATAATAAGATGATACATAAAAATAATAAAACATTTAAGAACAATAAGAACAAAATTAAAAATAAATTCATTTATAATAAGAATAAAAAAAAAATTAATAATAATTATAATAATATGAATAAAAATAATAAATATAAATTGACAAAAATAGTTTTGATAAATAAGTAGAAAAATTAGAATAGATTAATGATGTTTAAAATAATTCTTTATTAAAAATTAATACTTAGGAAAAAAATTTATCGACTGAATTAGTGAATATTAAACAGGAAAGTGAAGATAATTTATCAAAATAGAAATATTTTTTATCATTTATAGGTACATTTAATCGTGAACCAATAAAATTAATTTCTAATTTTGTTATTAATCCAAATAATAAATCAATAAAACCTTCTTTAGATTTAGAACTGAGTTAATCAATAGATAATATAGTTTAGTAAAAAATTTTAAACATTAAAGATGCTCCAAAAAAATTTATAATGAAGTTAAATTAATAATATATAGATAATTGATGTTTTGAATATATAAGTGATTAATACTATTTATTTATTATTATATTTATATGATCCTAATTTAGAATGATATATAAAATTATAAAATATAATTTTAATAAATTGAAATTTTATTAAATTGTACATAGAAATTTAATAGATATAAAATATTATATTATGGATAATTACTTTGACGAAATAGAGTAATAAACCTATGAAAATGACAATAATTATGAATAATTTTAAGAATTAGATAATAATTTAAATGAAAATTAAAATAATTACTAAGTTTTTGAAATGCAAGACAATTTAAATATAAATTAATAACGATAAGAAGATGCATTAATATTTGGAATATTCAGTTAATAAGATGTTAGTAACAAGAATGAAAAAAAATAAAGATTTTAATAGAATGAAAAATTAATATAAGATAAAGTAAATGAGAAAATATAATAAGAAAAATTAAGAAAACAACAGGTAAAATATTAAGCTTAAGAAGATTTAAAAGAATGGATTGATAAATATTAAGTGAATTTATAGACAAAGAAACAAGAAAATAGAAGAAAATAATAGGATTAAATGGAAAAGTATTAATAAATAAAAAATGTAGATTTATTTATTATTAATTAAAATTATTAAGGACGAAAATATATGGAAGAAAGTTGTTAATAATATAAGTTTGAAAGATAATGATTATCCAGGAAGTAAAGACATCAGCAGAATGAGATTAGCAATTTAAGGAAAACTTTAAGATTGTAACAATCAGAAATGATTATTATCTATTTATATATCCTATTTTATTAATTATTATTTGATATTTATTATAAAATATGAACTAGTTATTAATTAATATATATTATTAAAAATTATAAAAATTAATAAATTTTATTAAATATTAATTAAATAATAAATATTTATTAAATCACTTTCAACAAACACACATTTTGCAACCTTCATGATTCTTATTCTTATTATGATTGATTATTTTTAACACATTATTTTCAAAAAGTAAATTTTAATTTTCGAATTTTTGTAAGGTTTTTTTAGCAGTTTCAGTAAACATTTCTTCAACGTTAAGACCTTCTTTGGCACTAGTTTCAAAAAATAAGTCAAAATTTTTTTCTTTTTTGAATTGTTCTGCCATTTCTTAGTTAACTTGCCTTTTTTCTTCCAAATCCAACTTGTTTCCTACTAAAACAAAAGCCACATCATCAGTACAATATTATTTACATTCATTATACCAATTTTCTACTCTCTAAAAAGAATAAAGACTTTTTATTTTTATATAGTTATTACTTTGTTATATCGTAAATTAATATCACTGCTTATGAATTCCTGTAAAAACTACCTACTATTGATCTGAATGCTTCTTGACCTGCCTATTTTATTTTTTAAAATTTATGTTTTTATAAAATAATTTAATTTTTTTTTTTTATTTATTTTTTATTATTTATATTTTTAAGTAATTTATTTAGGTTATTTTAACTTTTTGTTATTTTTATTTTATTATTTTTATTTATTTACTGTGTCCCATATTTATAATTTCACTTAAGTTTTATCAATTGTTATATGTTTACTTGAGAATTCAACTCCAATAGTTACATTGTAATCTAATCTATATTCATTTTTAGTAAATCTATTTAAAATACATGATTTTCCTACACTAGCATCTCCTATCACTATTATTTTAAAAAGAACTTTCTTAATATTTTCTTCGTTTTCCATATTTTATTATTATTTTTATTTATTATTGCTCATATTTAACTTAATTTTTTTTATAAATTAATTACAATAATTATAATAAATATTAATTAAAAATAAAATAAAATCATTATTTTTTATAATCGTCATTTGAATTTAACTTGCTAAATTTTAAATCTGCAAAACTAGGTATTTATTCAAAAGACTTAAAAACTTTATTATCTTAGTGAATTATAGATTTTCTAAAATATTCATAAGAATCAAATTCCTCTTGAGTTTCCTTGATTAAATTCCATTTGTTTAGATTATCATTAATATTTTAAATAGCTATTGCAAATTAGTTTTCCATGAAATTATCTACAAGAATGTATAAAGGCAAGACAATATAATTAATGAATCCAATTTCATTTTTAGAAAATGTCAATAAATAATCCAATCCTTTATAATAATTAGTCAAAGGCAGTCCTTCTTCCTCTTCTTCTTGATATTAAACAATGAATTCTTCATTGATCCTTTCAGACCAAACTCTAGAAATGTTGAATTTTTAAGCATTTCCGAAGTAATCTGCTGTATGCATCAATAAATTTAGACTAGTCTCCATAAATTCTTAATCTAATTCTGTTTTTAATGTGCTGCTTGCTATGCTTTCACTTTCTAAAGTTTCTTGCTGTTCTTTTTATTTTATAAATTGATTTATCAAGTTAAAATGTTTGCTCATGTCAGTTGATAAAATCATATTTATCACTAATTATCGCATTTTTTAATAATCTATCTAGCTTTTCTAAAAAATTTAATATTTTTGAGCTATTTTGAATGTTTGATATGCATGATGATTTTCTAATATCTTGAAATATATTATTATTATATAATATAAAAAAATAAGTGTAATTTTATATTATTATTATTCTTTTTAAAATAAAAATATAATCTTAAAAATAAATTTATTTCCATTCAATAATAATAACATGAATTTTATAAAATTCTAGATACGGAAACAAAGGTATTTATTTTTATATAAATTTTATTAATTATAATAAATATCTAATTTTTTATATAACAAAAAATAATAAAATTATTTTTTTTGATTTTCAAAGCATATTATTTTTTTTTATTAAAAAAGAAAATTTTTAAATATAATTCAAAATAAATAAGTTAGTTTATTTAGAAATAGAGCAATAATATTATTAGCAATTTAAATTAATAATAATATTTTTATTAAAAAAATAATAAAAAATATTTTTAGAAAATTTTACCGAAATATCATTGTATAATATGGCTATTTTAGTTTACTTATTTTTTTCAAAAAAATTGGTTTTTCCTCTATGATTAATATCATGACATAGTGCTGCAAACATAAATGAGAATTATTATATTGTAGATAATTTAGATTATAAAAATTAAGTTTGAATAAGATAACAAGCTCCATGCATTACTGTTATACCATGTTAAAAATTATGAAAAGGATTTTATCTTTTATTATATTTATAAATAATTCTTGATATGAAATCAATAAAATTGTCTAATTAAATTTGATAGAAGTTAAAATAATTTTGCTAAGAATTAAAAATAAAATGACTAACTGTTAAGTCTACTAATTCTTATTCTTTCATTTAAAAAACATTAAATTCAAATTAATCTACCTAAATTTTATACTTTTTATATTCTTAAATATTCTCTAATTATTTGTAAATAATATTCTTTTACAAATCCTTTGATCTTTAAAATTATTTACTTTTTTTAGCTATATTTATCAAAAATTTATTTTAATTTTTTAAATTTTATTACATTTCTTATTATTAGTATAATTATTCAATAGATGTTTTTGATTATTTATTTGATTTTTTAATTTAATTATTAAATAAATCAGTTTAAACTCTATTAAATTATTTTTATTATTCATTAAGACTTAAATATTGGCATAAATTTTAAGATTGTCCTTATTGATTAATATTATTCTTGATTTATTTAAATTATTAATATTATTAATTTTTTTTAATAGTTTTTTCATTTATTTTTAATTTATAGTTATCAAAAATATATTATATTTTGAATCCTTATAAATTTTGATGCATTTTAATTATTTAATTATTAAATTTCTCCATTCAATATCTTTACTTATTATCAATTAGTTATTTCAATAAACATATTAAACTTTCTTAAAATATATCCTTATAATTACTATTGAATTAAATATTTTCTTTAAAATAAACTTCTTGATTTAATTTTTTATCAAAAATATTATTATAAACAGTTTTTAATTCTTAATTAGTGTTAAATTAAAATGTAATTTAATTTTCTTCAAAATTTTAAATGTTTTCTAAGTTTTAAATTCTTTTAATTAATTTTTTTATTCTTTAATTAGTTATATATTATATATCTTTTATATTTATCTTATAATCAATTAAACTTTATGCTTTCTTAAAAATTTTATTTTAATTTTGCTTAATTTCTTTTTTTAAAAAGTGAAAATTAGAACATTATAAATGAATATTTTAATCTATTTTGAGAAAATTATTTTATCTATGAAATTCTAAATTTATATTTAAAGTCAAATAATCTTATAATATATAATAAAATTAGCTCATTATTTTTTATGGACTTTAATTGATTGTTTATTCTTCAATCAATATTGTAAATTTATAAACTATTTTAAATAATTATTCATAATAATATTATAATTATTATTCTTCAAATTATTGACCTAATTTCTATTTAATTTATTTAAAATCTGGTTTTATTTTAATTATCAAATCACTATTATTAGAGATCAAAAATTTATAACATATTTATTCATCTAATTTTACTATATAATTATAATCAATTAATTTTTCTAATTATTAATATTCATTTTCTTAATTAATTTTTTCTAGCAGCCATCCATTTTTTAATTAATAAATTAATTTAATATCTTATTATTGTTTATTATTTAATAATATTTAAATATTACTTAAATTCATCAGATTATTATAGAAAATATACTTAAAATCATTTAAATTATTACTCATATTTAAAATTATAAACCATTCATCATAATTTTCTATTGTTTGATCTTCTAATAATAACTATTTAAATAATTTTTTATAATTCGTATTTTTTCCTATTAATTATTTAACGAAAGATTTTAATTTTAATGCTAATTCAATAAATTATTAAGATGTTATTTTTTCTTCATTAGTTAATTAAAAGAAATTAGAAATTTTTGTCAAATTTTCATTTTGAAGAATTTAAATTATTTTTATATTAAGTATATTTTTATTTTATTTTTTTTAATATATATATTCATATAATTAAACTAAATCTTAATTTTCTTAGCTTTGAGTTTTTAGTAATTATTTAAAAGAATTAATGTTAATAAAAATTTCTTCTTTTATTGTGAATTCTAACTAGCTAGATATCTCTGATTTTAATTCTATAAAAGTAGAAAATGCTTCAAGGGTTTTTAATAAATAATATAACAGTTTCATTCAATTAATATCTTAAATATTATTAATATTTATTAAATATAAATAAAAATATAAAATAATTTATATTTATCCTCCAAATTTATATTTCCTAAAATGGAATATTAATTATCAATATATTAAAACAGAGATTAAGTTCAGGAAAAAAATAAAGACATTTAAATCGAATAAAATAAGTAATAATATCAAGAAAAATAAAATTTAATTTTAAAAGAATATTATGTTTCGGAAAATTAAAATGGAGATTAAGAATTAAAAATAATAGACTTAGATAAAAATTTAGAAGATAAGTATTCTCTAATATAAGGCATCATTTAAACATCTTAAAATAGATCAAATTAATATTATGGAAAATATAAAGTATATTATTTTAAAAACGGAGTGCCTTTAATAGCAATTGGACCTCATTGTATAATAATATATTTAATTAATTAGGGCCTTTTTTAGTATTTTTAATGATTTTTATTGGATATTTCAATCACTAAACTCTATCCTAATTGGATTATTTAGGATATAAATATCATTAATTATTAATAAAATTAATATGGATATCATAATCAATAAGTCATTTATTTGTGGCCCTTAAAAATCCAGGAATAATAACATCAAAATAATGCGATTCATATTAAGAATTGTAAAAAAACTAAAGATTTTGTGACATTTGTAAGACTATTCAAAATATAGATGATGATCATTGTAGTTTATGTAATGTGTGTATTACTAACTTAGACCATCATTGTGTTTGGACAGGGAAGTGTATAGGAAAAGGAAACCTCGTATCTTTTTATGTATTTTTAGTTTTAACTTCGATTCAAATGGCAGTCCTGCTATTTGCAGCAGTTTTCAACTTTCAAAATTAGCTCAAAATATGATAAATAAAACATAATTTTATATAATAATTCAAATGTAAAATTTAAAAATGCATCATTATTTTTGATTCTTCAAAGCAACCTAAGTAGCAATTTAATTAAGATCAGCTTATCCTTAATTACTAATAACTCTACTTTTCTTTTTAAGATCATGTTTCTTATCTCTTTTAACAACTCCGATCCTTTCCAACTCTTATAAACAATGTCTAATGATTTTTTAACTAGCAGAAGAGTGTTTATTTCTCAT
>Ga0315908_10004387_pt1 | contig 10169 bp, 3 predicted proteins | sample LakEriMetagenome_12_FD_203520 | JGI IMG/M metagenome (GOLD analysis project Ga0315908, IMG submission 203520) | Freshwater fungal communities from buoy surface, Lake Erie, Ohio, United States - Buoy 4 MA124 | ecosystem: Environmental > Aquatic > Freshwater > Lake > Lake biofilm | place: USA...
TAATATTTAAATAACTTAAAACTGTTTCATAAAATTGTAATAAACATTTAATAAAAAGTAAAAATATAAAAAATTAACTAAAAACAATTATTCAGAAACTTTTCTTTTTAAAAAAATAATAATTTATAGAAAATTTAATATTTATTTTAATAAATTTTATTTTTTTTAAGAAATTTAATTAAGAATCAAATTTTATTTTTTAAATTTTATTATATTAATTTTATTTAACTTATTTTAATTTTAATTATTTTTTCTTATTTATCATAATAAATAAATCTATATATTACTTAATCTTTTTATTTTTTATAAATTTTTAAATTATCAATAAATAAAATCTAATTTAAATTACTCTAAAATAAACTAAATTTTTATTTTTTTTTATGATTTATATTTTTTATTACTTATTACTTTAATAATAATGTTAATAATTAGAGTTGTTTTTATCATAATTATATATAAATATATAAAATTTTATTATTATTAATTTTAGAGAGATATTTTTTAAAAGATTAGTACTAGAAATATCTAAATGCTATATTTTCTAATTACTAATATTCAAAAAATATTACTATATTAAAAGAATTTGTTTTTAAACTTAAATAATAATTTTTAAAGTAAAAAGAAAATTAATAGAAATTAAAAAACTTATTGACTAAGTAAATACAATTTAATAAAAAAATTTTTATTTTAAAACTACAAAATATATTCTTTAGAATATTTAATAAATGTAAGTTAAATTATTTTTAATTATTTTAATTATATTAAGTTATTATTTTTTATTTTTAACTAATTATTATAAATATTTTTAATATGATTTTTATTTATTTTTATTATATTTAATAAATAAAATTTATTAAATCTTTTTTATATTTCAATTAAAAATATATGATATTAAATATAAAAATATCTTTTCAAATAAAAATTTGAAAATTTAGAAGTGTAAATAATTTATAAATTTTTTTATGGATTTTTTCAGAAAAATTTTATAATGAAAGAATCAATTTAATAATTATACAATAATTATTAATATTTAAATTATTTTTATATTTACAAAATATATACTTAAAAAATGAAAATATATATATAATTAATATAATTACAAAATTATAAAATAAATTAAAAAGAAAAATATTTTACATATAATAATAAATAATGAATTTTTATAAATATTATATAAAGAAAAATCAAAGAAATAAAAATTGCAAATGTATAGTTTTTTTAAGATGAATTTTTTAAATTTGGCCTATTAATATTTTTATAAATCATTCTAAAAATAATTAAATTTATTAACAAATAAATAAGTAATTTAGAAAATAAGTTAATTTATTATTAAAAATAAATTTTTAAAATTAAATTAAAAACTAATGAAACTACTGAACAAAAATCTAGTTTTATAAATTAAATTTATATTAAATCAATGTGCTTAAAAAACAAAAATTAAATAGATGATTTTCTTTAAAAAAATTCAAAATTTTAGTGGCTCTAAATTTTAATTAAATAAAAAAAAAACTATCTTTTAATTAATTTTTATTTTAAAAATGATAAAATAATTTTTCTCTGTGAAATAATTCAAAAATTTATTTGTAAATTATTAATTGTTAAATGTAAAAAAGTAAATAAAAATTTTGTAAGATATTTTCTATTAGATATTTAAAAAATAAAAGAATCAAGTAATTATTTATTATATATGAAAAGTCTTTTTAAATTTTTTAAAATCTATCAATTAATTTATTAAATAAAAAAAATAAATCCAATAAAAAAAATATTCTACATAAAATTCAATTGATTATAAATTAAATTAACTAAATAAAAAAAACCAAAAAATATTTAATTTATTAATAGATACTTATTAAAAAAAAATTGATTTATTAATTGAAAATTATTGGAAATCAATTTAATTATTTTTATAGCGTAATTAAAATTTAATATTTTTTAGAAAAAAAAATCTATAATTTATTTTAATAATTTAATTACTCAAATATTTTATAAAAATAAAAAATTATTTATAAAAAATACTATATAATTAATTTAATTTTGGAATAAAATATTAAAGACAAAATAAATTTAAATAATATTTTAAGAGTATATAGAAGAAAGAAAATATAATTTCTTAAATAATTTATAAGATATATCATATTTTTTAAATTAAGTATAAATTTTTTATAATTTAAGAATAAAAAAAAATAGTAAAGATAATTAAAATAATTATTAGAAAAATATATAAATTAATTTAGAAATTATTTTTTAAATATTATTAAAAAAGTTTTATGTGCATTTAATTAAAATAAGAATAAATATAATTTATAATATATAAGAAAAATTCAAATTTAAATATTAAAAAATATTATTGAAAAATATTTTGATTCTAATAAAATATAATTTATTAATTGAATTTTAAAAGATATAATGAAATTTAACACATATAAAAATGATGTAATAAAAATTCTTATATATATTATAGTTGATGTAATTACAATTAGTAAAAATTATATTTTAAAATTATAAAGCAAATAAATAGAAATTTATTAGATAACTAATTTAAATATTCTAAAGAATTAAGGGGAAAAATATAAAATTATTAATTTGTAGATTTATTTAAAGTTATTTAAAACTAATTTATTCACAAAATATATGGAAATTAAAATAAATTGGATATTTTATAAATTATTTTAAACAAAATAAAAAATTATAAATTAAAAGTCAATAAAATTTTAAAAGAATTATTACTATTTATCATAGATTTAATTAATTTTAATTATTTAAATTTATAAAGAAATTTAAAATTTTAAAATCGGCGAAAAATAAATATTATGATAATTTAAAGTTAAAATCAAAGTAAAATATTATGAATTATTATAAAAACTTAATACAAAAAATATTCATTTTTGTAATGAAATATTATCAATTAACTAAATACTTAAGTTTAAAATAATTTTGATAATAATTCAAAATTATTGTGAAATAAATTTTTAATAATAAAAAACAATAATTATATATGATATTTTAATTTAAATTGATTGTAGATAGATAATATTAAAAAAACATTCAAAAAAATATTAAGTTTATATATTTGATGATGATATAAATTAATAAATTTTAATAAAAATAGAAAAAAATTTAAAAATAAAAAAAATTTAAAAATTTAATCAATAACTTTTTTTTAAAAAATATAAATTAAACAAAATAATTTTTTAAACTTTTTGCAAATAAATATAATTTATATTTGAAAGATATAAATAAATAAATATTTATTGATAAAAAAATAAGTAAATAATAAAAATAATAATTTTAAGGATAAATTATAATTCAAATTAAAAGAAAAATAAAAAATGAATTATTATTAGAATTTTAAGAATTTATAAAAAATCTAGTATGTATCAAATTAAAAAAACAATTTATAAGATAATATTATAATATTCAAAAAAACAATTTTTTAAAATAATTGAAAAATACTTTATTATTTATTTTTTATGAATAGTAAAAGGTATATAATAATTAAATATATAATTATTAGATAAATCAATAATATTTAATCAATTTAAAAAGAATTGTAAGATAGAAAATAACATTAAATAAATATGAAATTTTAAAAGTTATAAGTATGATAAAATCAAATAAATAATTAATAAATGAAAAATCTTTTTCATAATATTCATATCACTCTTCTTTTTAGTTTAACGAAAATAGTTAAATACATAATTATGTAAACAATAAAGAATTCGACAGTATTTTTAATTAATTTGGATAACAAATTCTAAATTAAAATAAATTAATTAGTTAAATAAAAGATGATATCAATTATAATAAAAATATGAATTATAATAAATAATTTGTTTAAAGAATAGATTAAATAAGAAATATGTATTTATATTTTTAAATTATAGGCATATTAAATAAATTATATTAATTTTGAAATTCAATAAACCTTTAAATATTTTAAACTTAATTTTTAATAAAAAAATTATAAATTCATTTTAAATAATAAAGGAGTAACAGAATAAAATAAATAATTATTTACTTAATAAAAAAAATATTAAAAAAAAAATTTTACTCTTTTATAAAAAATTATAATAAAATTTAGTATAATAAATTCTTTTATTTTCATACAAATATAATAAATTAGGAAATTAAATTAAAAACATTTAAAAATTACATAATAATCTGATACAAAATTATTTGGAAAAAAATTCTTAATTATTCCTTAAAAATATAATTTTAATTTTAAAATATAATAATTTTCTAAAAAAATAGAGAAAATATATTAAATAAAAATATTTTTATTCTCTTTTATTAAATAAAAAAGATTAAATCTTTTTTATACAAACATTTTAATAATTTATTTAAAATTATTTTTAAGTCAATAAAGGAAAACAAATATATAGTATTTTTTTAATTTCATAGAATATATAAAAATAATACAAAATAATTTCTATTAAAATAAAAGAATTAGTTTAAAGATATTTAAATTATAATATATACAAATTCTTAAAAAAATTAAAATTGAAATTTTTCTAATTAAAATAAATAAAAAAAATTTATTATAAATATAATAAAATTTAGTTTTAAAAAAATATTTAATAATTAATTAAAATAATGAAAATAATAAATAACAAAATGATTGATATGAAATTATAAACATAATTTTGAATATTTTCTGATTCTTTGATAATTTTAAAATTAAAAGCCTTAAAGTCTATATTTTTTCATATAATTTTAAAATATAAAAAAGTAATAAAATATAATTTATTATAAGAATTAAGATATTCAATTGATAAATTAATTTATTTTTTTTATTTAATCATATTGAGTATAATTTAAAAATAAATTTATTAGTTTATTTAAAAAAATAAAATATTAAGCTAAATTAAATTATAATGATAAAAAAATTTATTTTCTTATTTTAAGATTATTATAAAAAAAATAAAGTTATTAAATAATAAATCTTGTTAAAATTTTTAAAAAAATAAATTAATATAATAAACAATAATAAATAAGAAAAATTGTAAATAAAAAATATTAATAAATCAAAAAATTATTTATCTAACAGTTATAAATTATTGCCAAGAATACAAAATAATTATTATAAAGATATTATATCGTTCATCTAAAATACAAATAACTATTCAGAAAATAAAATATATAATATACAATTAAATAAATTATTTATTCTTTTAATAAAGTTAAAGTAAATTAAAAATATTTTAATATTTTTAAAGAAAATAAAAGAAGATTAAAATAATAAAATATATTTAAAAAACAAATATTTAGATGATTTATACTAAAATTGTTTAATAAATTGTAGAATTAAAAGATAGTTTAACTTCAAATATTAAACTTTAAAATATCATAAATAAATTTTAAAAAATACAGCTTTTTTTATAAAAAATATTTTTAAATTAAATTATAAATATAAACCAATATTTAAAATGACAAGAATTTCATTAAAATATTTCAATTTTAAATTTGAAAATAATTTACATTTTTTAATTTATTTAATGAAAAAAAATGGTCAAAATAAAAAAAATAATTTAAAATTAAAAATGATAATATCAAAATATTGGAAAAAATAAAATTAAAAAAAAATAAAATCCTTTATCATGTCAGTAGACTAATTTTAAAAGGTAATTATATGAATTTAAACTTTAATAGAGTGTAAAACATTAAGACAAATTATAATTATTTGCCAATTAATTAGAATTTAGATTTAAAATAATTATTATTTAGTAAATTTATGAGTTGATAAACTACTAACAAGAAGTATGATTATTATTTAATTTTAGTAAAATAATATCATTTATTAATTATAATAATTATTCTATAAATATTTCTAAAAAGTATTAGCAAAAAAACAATTTTCAATATTGTTTTAATTTCTAAATCATATTAATAACAAAAATAAATTTGGAGAAAAATTAAAATAATTATCTATATTAATGTATTAAAAATATAAAAAATAATTTATTTTTTTATTAAAACATATTTTTGATTTAGTGAAAGTAATTAATTTAATAATTTATTAATTAGAATTATATAATTTAGCAAAGATTCATTAAATTAGTAATTTAAAAAATAATAGATCACAATTAAAATTATAAAATAATTCATATTGTATGTATAAAAAATAGATTTGAAATAAAAATTTCAAGAAGATATATTTATTAATTATATCCAAAATTAAAATTTTATCTATTAAACTAAATATCATTATTAAGTAACCCTTTTAAAAATGGAGTAATTAATTATATTTTATTTTAGAAAATTTAAAGTAAAAAATTCATTTATCAAATAAGTATTAAAACTTGGCTAAAATTTAAAAAAAATTTCACAGATAATTTAAAGTTTGATTAAATTTAAAGAAAAATTTATAAACTAAATTTTTTTTTACAAAAATATTAAATTTATGTTAAATTGTTAATGGTAAAATAATTTAAAGAAAGCATAAGAAGTCTTAGAACAAATTAAAAGATAAGAGAAATGGTTTTAATATTATAAAAAGAAGCATTTTTTAAATCATAAATTGTTAAATTATAAGAATTCAAATAATACTTAAGAGATGCAAAATAATAATTATAAAAATAAATAGTTGATTTATTAAAAAAAAATTCTATAAAAAGTAAAAGTAAACTTGATAGTATGCTTTCACTTTCAAAATAATAAAGTGATTTAGGTTCTTTATTTAAATCAGAAATAAAAATAATAAAATTGATAATGCTTAATATAGGAAATTTTAATTAAGTAAATAAATATAATATAAAATAGGTTGATATAATAGAATATAATTTGGTAATGAATTATTTCCTTGATTTTTTCTTTTTATCTTATTTTTATTTACACGGTTTATAAGCCAGTAAATTAAATAGAAGATTTAGATTAATTTTACATGAATTTATATCTTTTACTTAATAAGAAGAAGTAGATATTAATATTTTGATAGAATCACATATTATAATAATGATTTATTACATATTAGAAAGAAAAGTTAGAAAATCTTAATTAGCTATTGAAAGGGTAAACAAAATTTTGAGAGATAACCAAACAACAATAAATGATGTAGAAAATCTAAAAAAAATAGTAAGAATTTGGCAAATTTGGTACAACTCATTTTTTAGTAGTAATTTTAAATAGAATAAATAGTATAAGAGTATTCATGTAACTACTAGCAAAGAATACGAAAAGGAGTTATTGAATTTAATTACAGTTGAAGGTGAATTTCCTAAAATATTGATTGATTTCAAACTTATTTTATGGAGAAACATAGATAAGAATAGCTATATTAAAAATTTTGTCAATAAAATCCCTGCTTATCCTGAAATAGTTTACCAAGAAAATAACAAAATAATATTTGGAGAAATAAAAGAAATATTTAATAATTCATTATATATGATATTAAGAAGCTCAAAAATGATGACCGATTATTTTGAATAAAAATTACTTGATTTTAACAACAAATTTATCTATTGCATTTACAGAATCTTTTATTATTATAATAAACATATAGCATATTCGAAAAAATAAATTTTGAATTAATCTAGACTAATTTTGAGAATAATTTAAGATCGAGGTATTGATGAAAATGATATTCACACAGAAAGACTTTATAGTTTGTACATGAAAGTTCAAGGACCATTAATAGATATTGAAACTTACAAATAAATATTCAAAACATAAAATTAATGTCTTACAATAATTTACACTTTAGGGCGACTTTGCATAAAATACTGCAATTTTAATTAAACATTCTTAGATTTAGGAAACCGAGCTTTAGAACACGTAATAAAATAATTGCATCCTATAAAAGATGAAAGACCTATAAGTATGTGTTTTTATCAATAAATTCAGTATTTCAGAGCATTGTAATTAAACAAAAAACCATTATTCTTAATCTAAATAAACTGCACAATTTTTCAACAATATGGAGTCCCATTCTTACATAAAATAGAAGATTACTAAAACTATTTTAATGACTGTGTACAGAATTACAACCTTTTCTAAAAAGAGTCCTAGTAGTTCATCAAGATCAAGAAGAATGTTGGTGAATCTTCTGTATATCAGCAGTTTTTCAATCAAAAGATGTTTAAATTCGATACTTTTGCTTTTGACCTTCTTCAACTTATTTAAAATATGCCTAAAGATAAATACGGCTTTTAGAAACTCATGGACAAGTATAGCAATAGATATGAATGTTAATATTTCTATTGGAGTTTCAATTAAGTAGATATAAAATATATTTATTTAATAGAATAAAATTAATATTGAAATTATGAAATATAATATTTATAATAAACTAAAATAAATATTAATAGACAACGTACTTTAAAATTGATGTGGAATGGAAATATGAATATGAATACTCAAGGAATATGAAGTCAAACCACCCTCATTTGATTTTCCTGAACATAATGAAGATCAAAGATAGTCTAATATAATTTTATGAATCTTATGTGGGACTGACTCCATATGAGTGCTTGATAACTACAGATAAGTATTACTATTCTGATGAAAAGTGTTCTCTTGAGGATTTGTTGAGAATTATTGAATATAAGAGTTTTTTAAGGATCAATGCTTTGTAATCCTTCTAATTTGCTATGGAAAGTCAAATGTTGCATTAGTAAGGAATAATGTAGTATTTTGCAGCCAAAGTCTATTTAAAGTTTAATTTATAAATTCTAGATAAAACTACATCGCTTTACAAGAAATTTTTGAATCAGCAAGACTCAAAATTGGAAAAATAATTCTATTTTATTGTTAATGTTAATTGTATGACTATTATCAATAATCTATAAAAATTTATTATTAATACCAATAACCCTTATGCTAAAATCAAAGCTAATTATTTGGTTGCACAGCTTTATTGGACCGTAGAAAAAAATTTTGAGTAATTTTTATTTATTATATTATTTTTAGTTAATCTAAGTATTATTTCAATCTTGTTAAGGAATAAGTTGAAAAGCATTAAAATGAATATTATAAGATTAAATTATTCCTATAAAATGAAAAAAGAAATAAGTATTTTTAATCGAGCAAAAAAAATGATGAAGAAGAAGAAGAAGAACTTAATTAATGATTTATTATTTTTATATAATATCTATAATCAATATTTATTATAGCTCGAATTGAAATCAGCATATAAATATTTTATTTTAATATAAATTAAATAAAAAGAATAATAAAAAATGACTTTATCGTTTTATGAATTAAAAATAATAAGATTCAAATAAAAATTGATGAACCATTTAAACATTTTGAAAGTAAAATTAGGAAAATACTTATTTTAAGTTCCTGTCCAATTAAATAATCGACTAACTCTATAAGATTTATAAGAAAATAACTTATAATGCTTTGAAAAAATAATAATGTATCCTTAACTAGGATTTCCATATATTTAAGAAGAATTAGAAAGCAGTTTATACATCTAATCCAGTTCCTTTTTGGTGTAAACAATGTATCTTATTTACGATAACAATATCCTAAAAATGTTAGATTTTGATTGGATATTTACAATTCAAATGATATTTTTAGCTTTTTACATGTTTCTTACTAGTATAGTGAAGTTTATTATTGTAAATAGAATAAAAGGTTAATAAAGTGGAGATAATAACGAAACTAGTAAATTCTTGCTCTTACTATTTCTTAGCAGAATCTATCAATTTAATATTAAATTTGGAAAGGCTAGTAATTTCATTTACTTTATATTCACTTTTAGAATTTGGTAGTTAAGATAAAAATAAATCCAAAATGCTTATTTAAACACTGGATTTGTTTTAATTATAGTATTTTATCTCAGAATTATTCTCAGCCTTATTAAATATCAAATTTAGTTTTGTTCTAATAAAATATCTAGGTTATCTGGATTAACTGATCAATAATTATTTTAATTGACCGTAAATATTATTATTATATTTTATTTTTATAGATAATGTAATGGGATGCTAATAAAATAAATGAATACAATAAATAAGATATGTGTAGTATATGTTATGATAATTTTAATTAAAATCAATTAGTTATGATTTTAAATTGCAGTGGCTCTCATATTTTTCACTAGAATTGTATACAAAGATGGCTGATTTTTAAAAAAACATGTCCAAATTGTAACACACTAGCTAGTGGAAAATAAAATAAAATATCAAATTGATATTTATATCATTTTACTATTTAAAAATTAATAA